>Ga0209056_10000208_pt1 | contig 64747 bp, 71 predicted proteins | sample GraSoiAngelo_114_FD_185876 | JGI IMG/M metagenome (GOLD analysis project Ga0209056, IMG submission 185876) | Grasslands soil microbial communities from the Angelo Coastal Reserve, California, USA - 14_0903_13_40cm (SPAdes) (version 2) | ecosystem: Environmental > Terrestrial > Soil > Grasslands...
ACTCTTACACACAATGAGAAGACCGCTTGCCCTCTCGTGTAGCCCGCTGCCCTGAACCCACGCCCACGACGGACGCCAGACCGGCCTGCAAGGGCACGCGCCTCCGGCGCGTCGCGCCCGCCGGTTTTGGGGCGGCGCCACTCCCTCGTTCGGGATGCCCGCCGTTTCGAGCCGACGCGACCCGACGCCTCGCGCACAGACCTACGAGCGCGCCCCTCCGATTGTGAGGAAGTCATGCCCCCGGCATTTGGCCGCGGGAAATGACGAGCCCCGCCCTCTGACCGCGGAATCAGCGGAGCTGTTCGTCAGGCAGGGCACGCCCTCCCCGGGGCCTACGCGGCCCGCGCCTGCTCGGCCAGAGACCGCTAAACGACGGTACGGCCTCGTTCCGAGCCGCAGAGAGGAGAGCGCCTGGCCGAACGTCCCGGATCGAGGGGTGGTGCGAGAAGTCGGGAGCCTCGTCCCTCGCCAGGAAGGAGCACCCGATTCCCGGCCCACCGGACTCCCGGAAGTTGACGCATCCGATCTCTCCGCATAGCCTTACCACATGCCCGGTCTCGGGAGGGGGTGGGTGAAGGAGCCGGCGCTTCCTGCGCGAACGGTCGCCGTCATTGCGATCTGCGTCCTTGCCGGACGGGGCCCCGTATTGGCATCGGGCGAGGAGGCCAAGCCCAGCGAATCGCGAACACCAACCGCGACCGCCGCGGCGGCGGACGAGACGCGCGGGCGTGGGTTACTGGAGAGAAAGCTCGCTACGCTCCCTGGTGCCGAGCGGGGTCGGGTCGTCCCGATCCGGGAGGGATCGCTCGGCCGCGTCTTTCCGGGGTACCTGTTCTACGTTCTGCGCTTCCGCCAATACCCCGTGGCCCTGAATCCGCCCGCCTCTCTGCGGGGCAACAATCTGCTGATCGTCCGGCCAGACGACTCGGTGGCCCTGCTGGCCGATCCGGAGGCCCTGGAAGGCTTCTTTCGGTCCACGCTCTCCGCGGTGACCACGGCGGCCAGGGCCACGGAGGGGGCCAAAGCCTGGCTCCGGCTGGTCGAGGAGTTGAACCAGGACGGGTTCCTCCAGTTCGCGGTTCCCGAGGAGTCTATTGCGGTCGCTCGTGTGGCGAGCGGTGGCCAGCGGGTCACCGGCGAGGCCGTCGTCATTCCGAAGGGTGGCAATCAGGGTCGGATCAGGGCAGTCCTGGTTTTCGATTCGAGCGGCACGCTTGTGAGCGCGTCGGAGACCGCCCAGATCAAGCGCGGCATCCGGCCGATCTGCCAGGCGACCAAACTGCTCGACCCGGACGGCATCGTCCGGGGCATGGCCGAGCAAGCCATCCTCGTCATGGGTCGAGCTGCCAAGGAGTATCTAGCCGACCAACGTGAGCGCGCGAGCCCGGAACTCCGCGACGCCATTGACCGGATCTGGCACAAGATTGTGAGCGAAGATCGGTAAGGGACGGCGGCCCCGGCCTCCGGAGATCGCCGCCCGCGTGCTCCCGACGCTGTGTATTCACCTCATTAGATGTTGCGTGAACCAGGTCAGCGCCGGAGTCGCCGCGGATTCGAAACCGGTCACATACGCATCGAAGTGGCCTCCGGGAACGATCACCAGCTGCTTGGGTTCGCGGGCGCGCCCGAAAGCTTCGATAGCCAGGTCCGTGGGTGTCAGTGTGTCGTTCTGCGCGACGATCATCATGAACGGAGTGGGCGAGATCAGGTGAATGTCCGCCGCCGGATTGTACTCGAGGGCGAGCTCCAACGAGCGCACCGTCTGCTCGTTCTTCCACTTGGGCGCGCGGGTCTTGCCGGTTTGGGTGAACCAGTCGTAGGAGTCCTGCGTGGGCAGCGCGGCCGCCTGGCCCTGCGGCGCCACCACCGGCAGATAGTTGATCTTTCCGGTCTTGTACTGGTCCGCCCGGTCGGCGGCGAGCCACGCCTGCGTCGCGGGGAACTGGTCCGCGCGCACCAGGCGCCGGAAGTTGTCCATCGCGTTGACCAACGGCACCTGGGCAACGACGCACTTCACGCGCCGGTCGAACGCGGACAGGTGAATCACGTGCGCGCTGCTGTACGAGGACCCCCAGAGACCAATCCGTTCGGGATCGACCATGGGCTGCATGGTCGTCCAGGTGATGCCGGCTCACGGGCATAACAGCCCGCCCTGACGTCGCCCCTGGTTGGTAACCCTGTAGAATGACGGCGCGAGCCATCAGCTCAGATTGGTAGAGCACCTGACTTTTAATCGTCAAGGCGAAGTGAAGCCTCTCGGTAAATCGCTGATTTGCCGAGGGGCTTTCTTTGTCTGCTCGGCTGGAGGGGGGCGGTTTTGGATCGGTTACAGCCGGTCGCGGGCATAACAACGGGCATAACAAACCCTGTCGCCCCGATCCCCACGGGCGGGCTCCGATTGGCGAGCGCTGAAGATCACCGGACCACCCCCGCACATCGACCCGGGATCGACAGAGGAACGAATGGTAAGACGCATCGGATCGCCAATCCGCCTTCGCGCGGGGAGCACCGGCTGCGGTGATTTTGAACTCGGCGGGCCAGATGGTAACCTCCCAACAGAGATGAGGCCCAAGTCGCGCCGCCCTATCCGCACCATGAGCATCCTCGTTTTCCAGGAGGGCGAGTGGCTGTGCGCCCGGTGGCTGGAACACGATCTGGCGGTCCAAGCCAAGACCTTGTCGAGCCTGTACGTCCGCCTGCATCGGATGATCGTCGGACACATCGCCGTGCGGTTTGCGCACGGTCAGCGGCCGTTTGAAGACCTTCCGCCGGCTCCCCGGAAGTATCGGGAGATGTTTGATCGGTCGAAGATCACGCTTCCTTCGGAGATGTTTCGCTTCAGCGTCAAAAGCCGAGCTCTGAAAATTCCCCCTCCGACGGTCCGCGTAGCTGCGTAATTCGGGGTCGCGGCGATTCTCTCAGCCGCCGACGCTGGGAGAGATTATCGAGCGGGCGAAGCATTACGGCTTTACGAAGCACACGATCAACGTTCCGGGAGTCGGGCGGATCGTCTACCTCCGGCGTGGGAAGAAGGGTGCCGATGCAAAGCTCGTAGGCCAATGACTGACGCGCACAGTTGCCAGGGGGCTTTGCGAGAGGCTCGGGATCCCGCCGGAGGACTTCGGACTCGGGCCGTCCGGTTAAGACCTGTCGTCACACTCCCCGCAGGAACGAACCCCCGCAGGAACGAACGCCGACGCGGCTCTCGAGCTGGCGCGGGAGGCGCCGCATCACCAGGCGCCTCTCACGGTAAATGTCATCCCTGAGGTGGGATGCTCTGGGGGCTGGTTGCGCTTGATCGTGTGTCGGCAGAGCGTGCCGGGGCCGACTGATGGTCCCGAACGGCAACTGCGAGCTCGACGATCTCCACCTGCACACGCCCACCGTGAACGCGCAGGCGCGCCACTGCCACTGGCAGGGTGAACCGCCGGGGACCGGCGCTGCCCGGGTTCAGGAACATGACACCGTTTCGGCGATCGATTCGCGGACGGTGCGAGTGGCCGGCGATGACGACGTGAAACTTTGCTGCCGCGGGGTCGAGATCGAGCTCACGCAGATCGTGGAGCACGTAGAGGACGATGCCACCGATCTCGACAATCTCCGCCGCCGGAAGCGCGACCGCCCAGGCGCCATTGTCGTTGTTGCCGCGTACGGCAACCACCGGTGCGATCTCCCGCAGCGTGTCCAGCACCTCGGCGCTGCCGACGTCGCCGGCGTGGACGATCAACTCCGAGCCCGCCAGCGCTACGGCCGCCTCGGGGCGCATCAGTCCGTGGGTGTCCGCGATCACGCCGACGGTATGGGCGCGTCCGTGCCTGGACATCGCGACGCTCTGTCGCTGCACTCCGGGCGATCGCCGTGATCGTTTCACTATCTCGCCAACTCCCGCCTCTCCGCCTCCGCCTGCTTCAGCCAGAACTGCATGTCCCAGGTTGGGTGAAACATGGATTCGAATCCCAACGGGGAACGCCCGCTATTGAACGTCCCCCTCCGGGGGGTGATCCAGTGCGCCGCCTAAGTGCCCCCCGCCGCGGCGTTTCACCCCGACTGGAACTACACGATCGATCAGCATTCGTCATAATGTCCACGTTATTTTTCAGCTCCCCCTTGGGCGCGGTCAAGTCTCACCGCCGGTCTACGACAGGCGGTGGCGGGACAGCGGGCATTCTCACCGGAGTCGCTGTCTCCCAGATCGTCTCCGCAGTCGCCGGGTGGCCAATCCTGTTGTCCCCGACCGCCATTGTCGGCGGGTTCGTGTTCTTGGCTGCCGTCGGGGTCTTTTTCGGCTACTATCCGGCGCGCAAGGCGGCGCGGCTCGGTCCGATCGAGGCGCTCCGGTATCAGTAGCCGCTCAAAGGAGGGGGGCCGCGTGAAGGCACGGCAGGGCGCCCATGGGGAACAGTACCGAAGCACTTCCGCCGGCTCGATACCCCGGAGCTCCTCGTGGCGCTCGCCGAGGGCGTCGTCTACGTCAACGGGGAGCGGATCAAGCGGGTGAACGAGAAGGCCACCTGATCTCATGTACACACCTCTTGACAAGACCTCCCGGCGGCCTCCAGGATTGCGCTCCTTCAGGGACAACCCGGCATCCCGTCCGTCTATCACGAACCGGCCCCCTGAAACTTTGCTCAGACCCCTGTCACGCCGCCGATCGCCGGTGAAGAGAAGTGCGCGCCCGATCGCATTGCGTCCGTCGGGGTGCGCGTGCCCTGTGCCGCTGCGCGCTGCCCGGGCTGCGACTACACCGGCCCGTCCGCGCACATTCGTCAGGCGACGATGACCACCCAGTACAACCTCGCGGCGGCTCTGATCCACGGCAGTGTCTTGCTGAACGACCCGGCTCTGCACCCGCTGATCGGCGTCACCGCTCTTGAAATCGACGAGGAGATGACGCGGGCCGACCCGGGCACGCAGGGCGGCGAAGATCGAAGTCCGCGAGTTCGGCCGCGCAAGGTATCGCATTCGGCTCGACGAATGTCGGGCAACTGGGGACGCCGCTTCGCGCGCGGACCGGTTGAAGCGAAGCTACGTCTTCGCCGCGATGCCGCGGTGAAGCGATGAGTAGAAACTATGGGAGGAGGATGGGCATGCGGCCCGAGAGGACGCGGGGTGTCGAACCTCCCGGTGGGTTCGTCGTCCGGCATCGATCAGGCGGTGGGGGATGGCCCGGGGCCGACCCGCGTGCTCACCGGTGAATACGCCGCAGCTCGCGGAGAATTTCCTGCAGGCGCTCACCGCCGGCCTGCTCACCGGCGCGCTCTATGGCCTGATGTGCGTCGGGTTGAGTCTGATCTTCGGCGTGATGCGCGTCATCAATTTTGCGCAGGGCGACTTCATGATGCTCGGCATGTACGTCGCCTATTACACGTTCAGCCGGTTCGCTGCGCACGCGGGGTTCGGCGCGGAAGCCGGCCCCTATATCGCCGCGCTGATCGCAGGTCCGGCGATCTTCGTTGCCGGCCTGATCGTGCACAAGTTCCTGGTGAGCAAGGTCACCGGGATTCGCGGCAGCACACTCGAATCCGAAGGGCACTACGCGCAGCTGATCCTCACGCTCGGGGTGGCGCTGATCTTCCAGAACGGCGGACTGTACGTATTCGGCTCGGCCCCGGTGTCGATTGCAACGGCTCTTTCATCCAGCGCATGGGATGTGGGCCCGCTCTACGGCGACGCGATCGAAATCTTCGTCAACCAGGGTCAGGCCGTTGCCGCGGTGGTCGCCGTTGCGGTGGTGATGGGATTCGTGCTGCTGATGGGCAGATCGCGGCTCGGCAAGTCGCTGCGGGCGGCCGCCGACAATCCCGAGGCAGCGATCTACATGGGCATCGACGTCGATCGCGCGCATCGCCTTGCCTTTGGTTTCGGTGTGGCCATCACCGCGATCGGCGGTGGGTTGCTCGCCTCCGGCGGTCCGTTTCAGCCGTATGTCGGCCTCGAGTACGTCATCGTGATGTACGCCGGCGTCGTGCTCGGCGGCCTGGGAAGCGTGTCGGGCGCGTTCTTCGGCGGGCTGACGATCGGCCTGGTCCAACAGCTCTCGACCCTGTTCCTGCCGAACCAGCTGCAGAACAGTGCCATCTTCGTGGTCTTCCTGATCATCATCCTGCTGCGGCCCCAGGGTCTGTTCGGCACGGCGACGCGGAGAACCTGACCGTGTTGGAGCCAAGCGTTCGGCGCCAGTCGATGCAGATCGTTAGTTTCGGCGTCGCGTACGCCGTTGCCACGGCGTTCACGCACAACACCTACTACCAACTGATCATGGCGGTGGTGCCAGTATGGGCCGTGATGGGGCTGGCCTGGAACGTGTTGAGCGGCTACAGCGGGCTGGTGTCCTTCGGCCACGCCGCGTTCTTCGGGCTCGGCGCGTACTGTGTCGCGCTGGCGCAGATCGGTTGGGGCCTGTCGCCGTGGCTGGGGATTCCGTGCGCGGGTGTGGTCGGTGCGCTGGCCGGACTGGTGATCGGCGTTCCGACCTTTCGCCTGCGCGGTCATTACTTCGCGCTCGCGATGCTCGCCTATCCGCTGGCGCTGCTGTACGTTTTCGAGTGGCTGGGCTACCAGGAGCTCGCGCTCCCGATGCAGCGCCAAGCTCCCGTCGCCTATATGCAGTTCGACGATCACAGGATCTATGCGTTGCTCGCGGTCGCACTGATGATCGGCACGATGGGGCTGACCGGCTGGATCGAGCGTTCGCGGTTCGGCATGTCGCTTCTCGCGATCAAGCAGGACGAGGCTGCGGCCGAGGCGGCCGGAATCAAGACCATGGCGTGGAAGCTGAAGGCGATCACGCTCAGCGGTGCGATCGCCGGCGCGATCGGTGGTCTGTACGCGGTCATCCTGCTGGTGGTCACGCCGCCGGCGGTGTTCGGCATGCTGGTGTCGGCGCAGGCGTTGATCGTCGCGATGTTCGGAGGCGTCGGCACGCTGTGGGGGCCGGTGATCGGGGCGGTCGTCCTCGTTCCGTTGGGCGAGCTCCTGCATGCGGAGCTGGGCGACGTCGTGCCGGGCATCCAGGGCGTGGTGTTCGGCGTCGCGATCGTCGCGGTGATCCTTCTCGCGCCCGAGGGAGTGGTCTGGAAGATCAAGGATCTGATGCTGCGCCGGGAGGCGAGGCGGGTCGCTGCCCAGCCGCGGGCGCAGCCGCCCGCCGCGGAACCGCGCTCGGCGGTCGTCGCCGAACGGCCGGTGCGGCGAAAACATCGCGACGCTTCGGTGGTGTTGGAGACGCGCAACGTCTCGAAGGCTTTCGGGGGTCTGAGGGCGGTGCGGGATGTCAGCATCAAAGTCGTGAGCGGCGAAATCCTCGGCATCATCGGTCCGAACGGCGCCGGGAAGACCACGTTGTTCAACCTGCTCAACGGCTTCATCCTGCCCGACCGGGGGCAGATCCTGCTCGAAGGAAGGGATATCGTCGGCAGAAGGCCGTACGAAATCTGCGCCGCCGGAGTCGGGCGTACGTTCCAGGTGGTCAAACCGTTCCGGCGTATGACGGTCGTCGAGAATGTCATCGTCGGCGCGTACGTTCACGCCGCGTCCGATCACGACGCGCGCGGCGTTGCGCAGGAAGCGCTGGTCCAGGCCGGCCTCGACGCCGACGCGCAGCTCCTCGCGGGCGGCCTGCCGAACAAGCAACTGCGCCTGCTCGAGCTTGCGCGCGCGCTCGCCGGCAAGCCCAAGGTGCTGCTCCTCGACGAGACCCTGGCCGGTCTGGGCGGCGCCGAGGTTGACGAGATGATCGCCGTGGTGCGCAGGCTCGCCGCGAAGGGGGTCACGACCGTGATCATCGAGCACACGATGCAGGCCATGGTGCGCCTGGTCGACCGCTTCGTCGTGCTCAACGACGGTGCGGTGCTGGCCGAAGGGCAGCCCGCGGATGTCACCAGGGATCCGGCGGTGATCGACGCCTATCTCGGCAAGCGATGGAGGGTTGCGAATGCTTGAGATCGAGGGCCTGTGCGCAGGATACGGCGGCGTGCCGGCGCTGAACGGAGTGTCGATACGCGTCGAGTCGGGCGAATTGGCGGTGATCGTCGGGCCCAACGGCGCGGGGAAGACCACGCTTTTCAAGACCATCTCGGGAATCGTTCCGCCGACGTCGGGCGCGATTCGGTTTGAGGGCCGTGATTTGCTTGCGGTTGCCCCTTCTTCGCGCGCGCACCTGGGGATCGCTCACGTTCCCGAGGGACGCCAGGTGTTTCCGTCGCTCACGGTATTCGAGAACCTGGAGATGGGCGCCTACACGCGGGCGGGTCGCCTGGGATGGAATAACAATCTGCACCGGATCTACGCCTGGTTTCCGGTGCTGGCGGAGCGCGCCAAAACCCAAGCCGGAGCGCTGTCCGGAGGCCAGCAGCAGATGCTCGCCATCGCCAGAGGCCTGGCGTCGTCGCCCAGGCTGTTGATGCTCGACGAGCCGTCGATGGGGTTGGGCCCGGCAATCGCGGATGACATTTTCGAGCGCGTCGTTGCGATTCACGCCGAGGCCGCACTGACGGTGCTCCTGGTCGAGCAACGTGTCGCGGAGGCGCTGCATTACGCCGATCGCGGCTACGTCCTCGAGGCAGGCAGGGTGGTGCTCGAAGGCAGCCACGATGAGCTGAGGAGCAACGACCGGATCAGGCAGGCTTACCTCGGCATGTAACGAAAAGCCGTCTCGATGACTGCGGAGCCTGTCGATCGCGGCATCCGCGGTGCGCCGAACGTCCTGCCCGGGCCGTGGACGCTCCGGTGCGTGCGCGCCGGGCGCGCTCGAGCTGATCTCGCGCGCGACGGATGGGGACCGGCTTCGACGCGAGTTGCTCATGAACATCGGACCACGGGGAGGGTGTGATGCACAACGCGATCGTCGCAAGGCTTGGGAAAAATGCGGCTGGCGTCCTGCTCGCGGTGGCGATGGTTGCCGCCCCGTCCGACGCGAGCGCCCCGACGAGGGAGGTCGAGGTCGGCCTGATCGCTCCGATGTCGGGTCCATGGGCCCGGCAAGGCGAAGTCATGAAGATGGCGGCCGATCTGGCGATCGACGCGATCAACCAGCAGGGCGGCATCCGATCCATGGGTGGGGCGAAGCTGAAACTTTCCGTCTTCGACACCGGCGACACCGTCGAGAAGGCGAAGAACGCGGCGCAGCGCATGGTCGCGGATTCGCCGCATCTGGTCGTCGCCACGGGCGCGTACCTCAGTTCCTTCACGTTGGCGGTCACCGAAGTCACCGAACGCGCGAAGCTGCCGGTGGTGACGTTCTCGTATTCGGACCTGATCACCGCGCGCGGTTTCACGTACGTGTTCCAGACGTCGGCAACCGGCGACCAGCAGGCGGAGGGCTCGCTTCCGGCGCTGATCGGGATGGCGGAAAAGGCGACCGGCAAGCGGCCGAAGACGGTGGGCATCGTCATGGACAATACCGCCGCCTCAGTAGCGTTCGTGAAGCCGATCAAGGAGCACCAACTTGCCCGGCTCGGCCTCACGCTGGTTGTCGATGAGACATTCACGCCACCGCTTTCGAACGCCACGCCGCTGATCCAGCGTGTTCGCTCGCAGCGCCCGGACATCCTGTTTCTTCTTCCCACGGCCATCTCGGATGCGAAACTGCTGCTGGAGAAAATGAACGAGTTCGGCCTCGGGCATGGGAAAATTCCGACGATCTCGAACGGGGCGGCGATTCTGGATCCGGACCTGCGTAGCAACATGAACGTCGACCAGCTCGAGGGCGTCATGTCGGTGGTCGCCGACTGGATTACCCGAGCGCAAGGGGGCATGGTCGAGGATTTCAAGAGGAAGACCCACCAGCCCTGGCCGACCCAGCACTTCGTCACGACTTACGGCGACATGTGGATCTTCAAGGCCGCACTCGAGGCGGCGGGAACGGCCGACCGCGAGGCGGTGGCCGGGGCGCTGCGCGCGATGAATCTCACCGACGGGCCCGCGAATTACTTCGCCGGCGGCAAGGTGAAATTCGACATGAACGGCCGGCGCGAGGGAGCGAGCCTTCTGATCGTTCAATGGCAGAAGGGCGTTCCGATCACCGTCTATCCGCCCAAGGATGCTCTCGCCGCCCCGATCTGGCCGAGACGGTAGCCGCGCGTGCCCGGGCGCGGAGCACGAGGTATGCCGAGACCCGGAGGGGCCCGGCCATCCTCGTGGCGTGCTGCGACGACGGACTGCGTCCTGAGAAGACAATGCACTAGGGCGCCCGGAGGTTCGACGCGGCGGACTGATCATGGCGATGTCCCTGGTAATCTGGCTGCTCTGGATGGTGCGGGACGAGACGGACGCACGAGCCGTGAGCGTCTGGGATCGGGTGTGGACGCGGAGGTTGTTCTACACGGATGACGTCGGCCATCCCCTCGAACACGTAGAAGCGCTCTTCCCCCTCGTTCCTCGGCGTGAAGGTCAGTCGCTCCGGCACCAGGCTGCGAAGCGCTTGCCTGGCCTGAGCGACATTCCGCGATAGCGGCCCGCGCCAGTCGGCAAGCTTCGCCCGCAGGTCCTGCTCGACGCGCCGGAGGTAGCGCCTGGGAACAGTAGGGTCGAGAACGACCTCCAGAACGACCTCCGGGCGCACCCAAAGTAGGAGGCTCGGTTGTGGGGAAATTGTGCGGCGACGGGGTGCGGACGAGTCCCAAAAGCCACAACGGGGAGGCCCGCATTCGCTTGATTCTTCAGCAAATCGTCGGCAACTCTTGGGAGCCGTCGCGCTCTGAGATGGGCTTCGAATCGAGTGAGCGCTCCAGGCCGGCACCGAGGCTGAAGAGGGCGATTCCAGTACTATCAAGGCTGGCGCTGTATCGCAGGAGTCGCCGCTACGCGGCCGGCCATGTCACGACGACGAATGTCTCCGGCGCTGGAAGCGCATCAGGGCCCTTGGTTCTGCCTCCCGGATTGGCCACATAGCGTCGGGCGGGCTTACACTTGCTCAGTCCTATATCCCAGCATGGTGCCGGCGAGCGAACTCTGGACGGCCAGGAGAGGACGATGGCGCTCGACTTCGAGCTGTCCCCCGAGCAGAAGCTGATCCAGAAGGTCGTGCGCGACATCGTCGCACGCTTCGAGCCACGCCACAAGGAGTTCCGGCGTCTGATCCACGAGGAGCGCCGGTACCCACAGGAGCTGTGGGACGCCCTGGCCGAGGCGGGCCTGATGGGGAGCCTCCTCCCCGAGGAGTACGGCGGCTCGGGTCTTGGGCTCACGGCGCTGGTCCTCGGCCTTGAGGCGCTGGGCAGCGCCGGAATCGGGGCGAGCTCGCTCCTCATACTCACCGGCATGGACGCCCTCTGCATTCTCCGGAACGGGTCGGAGGCCCTCAAGCGGCGCTTCCTCCCGGGGATCGCGACCGGCAAGCTGAAGTTCTGCTTCGGGATCACGGAGCCCGACGCAGGAAGCAACTCATTCCGCATCAGCACGCTTGCGCGCCGCGCGGACGATCACTACGAGATCAGCGGGAGCAAAGTCTTCATCACCGGGGTGGATGTCGCCGATTACATGCTCCTGGTCACGCGCTCCACGTCGTACGCGGAGGTACGTCAGCGGGAGCTGCCGAAGGCCCACGGCTTCTCGCTCTTCGTGGTCCCGACCAACGCCCCGGGTCTGGAGAAACGGCGGCTGCCGATGCGCGGCGTCGAGGGGCACAACCAGTTCCTCCTGTTCTTCGACCGGATGCGGGTTCCCGCCGAGAACCTGGTGGGCGAGGAGAACGGCGGCGCGGCGGCGCTGTTCAACTCGCTGAATCCCGAGCGGATCTTGGCGGCGGCCTCGGCCTGCGGTACGGTCGCCTACCTCCTGCGCCGCGCCTCTGAGTACGCGCGGGAGCGCAGGGTGTTCGGCGACCGACCGATCGGCGCCTACCAAGGGCTCGCCCATCCGCTGGCAGAGGCGCGTATCGAGCTGGACGCCGTGCGTCTGCTGACGTACCGGGCCGCGTGGGCGTTCGACCGCGGCGACCCGCCTCCGGTCGTCGGGACCTATGCGAACATGGCGAAGTATCTGGCCGCCGAGTTGGGAGTCAAGGCGGCCGACCGGGCGATCGAAACCCTCGGGGGGTACGGCTTCTCGGAGGAATACGAGATCATTCACGCGTGGGAAGGGCTGCGTCTCCTCCGCACGGCGCCGGTTTCGCGCGAGATGATCCTCAACTACGTCGCCGAGCACGTGCTCGAGCTGCCGCGCTCGTACTGAGGGAGGCTCGACACCAAGAGGCCCGGGCCCCCAAGCGACAGAGGACTCTGTGACCCAAGGGACTATATCGGAACAGACGGCCGCTCGGGGTCGTGATTGGACACAAGCCCGGACGATTGCGCGATGATCCCACGGAGGCGAGATGGGAATGAAGCTCAAGCGGGTCCGGACCCTGAAGCCCACGCCGGCGATCGCGTTGTGCGGGGCTTTCAACCTGAACAGGAGAGGCTCACCGGGCGACAGAATTTTGAAGGCCGTGTCACTCGGGCGCCAGAAGTTCACTTCATCGAGATCGGGCCGGCTCGAGAGGAAGCGATACCACTCGAAATCAGTATTGGCGATCCAGGCCCGCATCTTCTAAGGAAAGCAGGGTGCCCGACCGGCCACAGCACTTCACCCCGCGCGATGATCTCGAGGTGCGGCCTCTCGCAGTCCCAGGTCTTCTGGCCGCCATGTTCTCTAAATGGCGATCTTCAAGGCAATCTGGTCAAATACAGCTTGTGGTACTCGAACTCGGCGTTTGCCCGAACTCGTTGCGTCGGTCATGCGGATTAGCCCGTACCTCTCCAACAGCCGAAGATCGTCTTGGACGTTCTTCAAGTCGCGCCTCACCATCTTCGCAAGCTCGTAGATTGAGCCTGGACGGCCGGATCGAACCGCACGGAGAAGCTCGAGGCGGTTTGGAGTGAGGAGGTTCCGCGCGGCCTCGATGCTAGTGAAGTAGACACCCTCACGTCGACTGATCCGCCGGCGCGCCTCGACAGCTTTAAAGGTATCGCGGAACCCGTCGAGAGCGTCATCGGCCGACTTGATTTGGATCGTTAGGGTCTTGGCCATCTATCGTCCCCCGTGATTCGTCGCACGTCCGCCATAAAGCCTTCGAGGAGCTGGTCGACGTCGACGAAGTCGTAGCGTTCCTCGACGCCCTCCACGTGCCGGTGATGCCCCTTCGTCGGATGATTGTCGTACAGCACCGCCGGGTTCTCCTGATCTCGGCGCACAAACGCGAGACGGTACCTCACGCCGCTCGGCCTGCGCGGACTCGTAGGTACTCGCCAGATCACCAGTTCTAGGATGTTTCCTTGTTCGTCAATTACCTTCTCCCGGAGAACCGGGGTCGCATGGGGCATCCTGGATCAATATAGGGTATCGCGTACCTTATATCAACGTCGTCGAGGGGCGCGCGTTTCAGTCCGGTCTTGATTCTGGGTGGGAGCCGTTGCCAAACTAGTGGGAAAAACTGGCGAAAACGAGGCCGGACTCATGCACGGGTGCGAGTCGCGTTCAGTCGCTGCGACCCGTGATTGACGAGCCGTGACGCCATGAACGCAATAGATAACCCGGGTCCGGAAGGTGACCGGGAAGCGGGATCGAATGTCTGATGATGATGGCCTCAGGCCCGACGTGCACCTCCTTGACGACCAGTCTGAGTACGCGCTGGCGATCGGCCACATCGAGCGACTGCGCCGCAGCGTGGAGTTTGGCGAGAAACCCTTCGAAGCTCTCGGCGAGCGCCAGGTAGGTGTCGGCGTCAAGGAGTTCCGCTTCTAAGGTGGCCAGCTGAGCATGGACGGCCGCCTCGCGCTGACGTAAGGCAGGCACCCGGGCTCGTAGTTCGTCGAGCGACAGCAACTGCTCCTGATAGGCTTCGAGGAGCCGCGTGATGCTGGTCCGGATACGCGCGAGTTCCTTGGTGGCCACATCGCGCTTGATGTCGAGCGGATCGGAGGCGCGGAGCTCGGCCAGACGGCGATCAATCTCAGTGCGGACCAGTGACGGATTGGTGAGCAGCCGAATGACCTCATCCCAGACCAGCTGTTCCACGATGTCCTGGCGAACCGGGCGATTCGTGCAGCGACGACGCTCCGAGGAGCGATGGGCGTCGCTGCCGGAACACCGGTAATACGTGTGCCGCCGGCCCGCGGTGCCGGCAGCGCTGCGATAAAACGCATAGCCGCAGAGCTGACAGATCAACAAGTCCTGGAGGAGGGACGGACGTTTCGTGTGGCGGGCGGCGAAGCGCCGGTTCTGCTCGAGCCGCTCCTGGGCGAGCGCGAACTGGGTGGGGGAAATGATCGGAGGCGCCAGGATCTCGATCCACTCCTCGCGTGGGCGGGGACGGGAGCACACCGCGCGTTTGGCAATGCCGCCCCGCTGTCGGAGACGTCGGGTCACCCGTCGCCGCTCGGCCTGCATGGTTTTCTGGAAACAGGCTCGGCCTTGATAGGCCGGATTCTGCACCATGTTCCAGATGGTCGCCTTGCTCCATTGGGCCTGGCCTGAGCGGGTGCGAATGCCCGTGGCCGTCAGCCAGCGGGCGAGAGCGTGAAGGGAGTACGACTCATCGATGTACGGGCGGAAGAGTTCGCGCACCAGCGCAGCCTCGTGTTCGACGACCTCATATCGGGCAGGAAGACCGTCAGTTTTGCGCACGTAGCGATAGCCGAATGGGGCACGCACGAGAACGTTGACGAGGCCCGCTTGGGCCCGATGGCGTTTGCCGCGCCGTGTGCGCTCACTGATCTGAGCTTTCTCGTATTCGGCGATCATGCCCTGGAATTGCAGGAGCATCACATCCTCGGGGGTGTCCGCTCGGGGCGACCGGATAAAGACGACCTCCACGCCGTGGCGGGCGAATTCCTCGAGGAGGAGGACCTGATACGCATACTTGCGACTGAGCCGGTCGGGACTGTATACCAACACAGCTTCGATATGCCCCTGGACGGCCAGATCGCGAAGTCGCTCGAGACCAGGGCGGACGAGGGTCGCTCCACTCCACCCGTCGTCTTCGAAGATACAACCTTCAGGGACCACATAAGCGTGGTCGGCAGCGTACGCGCGCAGCGCGTTGGTTTGGCTGTCGATCGTCTGCTCCTCCTTCTGTCGGTTCGAGGACACACGCGCGTAAATCGCAGCCGTCTTCATTGGGCCTGTCTCCTGCCGCGCCAAGCTCCGGGCTGGGCTTCAGGCGACGGCGGCGTGAGGGAATTAGGATCCGATAGGCCTGGGTCAGATGCTCACCCCCCTAAGCGGTCAAACACGTACGCGTGCTCGAGGCGCCGGTCACCCACCCCGTGGGTCCGGCCGCGCTCGTTCCAGCCAGTCCTCGAGCGCCCGCGCGACCAGTCTGCTCAGCCGACTGCCGGTCGAGCGAGCGCGGGCGCGAACCCGCCGGACGAGTCCGGCGGGCAGCTTGACCGTGAAGACCACCGTGGGCTCCGGGACCGTGACACCCTGCGGATGTCGTCGAGCCGCATCGACATACCGCCGCGCCTGCCGCAGCGACACGTGGTAGCGGCGCACGAGCACTCGCAGGGCACCGGGTACCGGAAAGCGCTCCAGGAGCGTCAGAGCCCGATTGATGCGCTCGGCATACTGAATGGCCAACGCCCGCCGCCGCTTCTTCATATGTCATAAAGATACGACCGTTTTACGTCCGATCATCGATTTTTCTGCGGGCCTGGCGAGGACAAGAGACGGCGCGGTCCCAGGCGAAGTTATCGATTGCGTTCAGGGGATCGAGGTTCCTGAATCGGCGGTCCTCGCCCCGCCCGCGCCGGTGTATCTGAACGGACTCAGTTGACGGCCCTCCGTCGACGCTCTACGTTTCCGCCATGTCGTCTGTCCCCTCCGCCAATCGTGCCCTCCCGGGGCGCCGCATCGACCACCGCAGCCGTGTCATTCGGAGGTGAGAAGTCTCGAACGGTGCGACGGCGGGGAGATGCCCAAGATTCCCGCAAAAGCGTCCAACCGGCGGCAGGCCGGAGAAAGGGGATGTATGGGTTCCATGTACAAGCAGAGGGCGGTACCCCAGGGCGCATCTGGTGGGTGAAGTATTACGCGAACGGCCGACCGGTGCGCGAGAGCACCGGTACCGAGAGTGGGCGCGAGGCGAGGCGGTTCCTCAGGCTGCGGGAGGGCGCCGCCGCCACGGGGGCGCCGATCGCGCCCAAAGTTGACCGCATCCTTATACGACGAGGTGGCGGCCGATCTCCGCGCGCACTACCAGGCCACAGGCCGGTGGAAGAACCTTGGCGACCTGAAGCGTCGGCTGACGCACCTCGACCGCTTCTTCCGCGGCCGGCGCGCCATCAGCATCACGCCCGATCTCATCCTGCGCTACATCACTAAACGGCAGAGTACGCGAACGCACCTGGGGGGCCTCACGTCGAACGCCACGATCAACCGCGAACTGGCGCTGCTCCGGCGGATGCTGCGGCTCGCGGCTCGGCACGGGAAGGTGCTGCGTGTGCCGGTGTTGGAGCTGCTCCACGAGGCGCCGCCCCGAGCCGGCTTCTTCGAGACGGATCGCTATGAGTCCGTCCGTCGCCACCTTCCGGAAGATCTCCGGGTCGCGGTGACGTTCTCGTACACGTACGGCTGGCGCATGCGTTCAGAGATCCTAACGCTGGAGCGGCGCCACGTGGATCTCAGGACGGGGGCGGTTCGGCCGGATCCGGGGTCCACGAAGAACTCGGAAGGTCGGGTCGTCTACCTCACCCCGGAACTCAGGACGCTGCTTGCACAGCAACTAGACCGAGTTCATCGTCTCGGCCGACGCCTCGGGCGTGTCGTGCCGTATGTGTTCCCGAACATGTCGGGTCGGTACATAGGCGCGCGGCGTGGCGACTTCCGCAAGGCTTGGGCGACGGCCTGCCGAAAGGCCGGGTGCCCCGGCATGCTCAGGCACGACTTTCGACGCACCTCGGTGCGGAACCTGGAAAGCGCGGGTGTGCCGCGGTCAGTCGCGATGAAGATCACCGGTCACAAGACTGAGAGCGTGTACCGCCGCTACGCGCAATCGTGAACGACGCCGACCTGCAGGAGAGCCGTTCGCCGGCTCAGGCATAACCACGGGCATAACAGCCCGTCCTGACGTTGCCCCTGGTCTGTAACCCTGTAGAATGACTGCACGAGCCGTTAGCTCAGATCGGTAGAGCACCTGACTTTTAATCAGGGGGTCCCGGGTTCGATCCCCGGACGGCTCACCAAAAATCAAGGCCTTCCGCAGCGCTATGAGAAACGCGTACCAGCGGGGCTTGAGCGCCTTCGCCGCCTTCAGGAGGAGCTGGGCCTCCTCCTTTCGGAACCACTGGGTGTCGCGCTTTCGCGCCTTTTTCGACGGCTGTTTGCCGACGAAGAACTTCAGATCGGCGGCCGGATTCGGGCCACGATAGCCATTGACGTTGATCTGCCACTGGTAGAACCGCGCGATCGGGGAGCGGACCTGGTGGACGCTCGCGGGCAACTCGCGCTCGCGATGCTCGTCTACAGGTTGCGAGGCTTCTATCGTGAGCGCGCGGTCTTCGAGCTGACGCCGTCGCCCGCTTTGCGGACACGGCCAACCGACTGAAGGGACCTCGCCGTGCCGACGTTCTGGCTGATGGCTATTCTGACGCGACGTCGTCCGCTCGACGGCCCGGACATTCGGTGAGGGAGATGTTCTGCGCCCACCAATCTCGCCCGGTCGTTAGGGAAGGTTTCGGTATATTCTCGGCGAAATCGCGCTCGGCACTACGAGCCCGCGCGCCATGATGGCCGCGCTTGCACAAGGGTGACGGAGATTCCCGCATGGAAAGTCGTTTCGACGAGGTCAACGGAGTCAGAATTCACTACCTGATTTCCGGCAAAAACGAACCGATCATTCTGCTTCACGGCTACGCTCAAACCAGCCATATGTGGCGGCCCCTCATCCCCGAGCTCGCCAAGACGCATACGATCATCGCTCCCGATCTGCGCGGCTTCGGGGATTCGTCCAGGCCGGAGGGTGGCTATGATAAGAAGACGATGGCGCAGGACATTCACGCCCTTGCCGCCTCGCTCGGCTATGCGCGCGCGGGGATCGTCGGTCACGACATCGGGTTGATGGTCGCCTATGCCTACGCCGCGCAATATCCGAGCGAGGTGGACAGGATCGTGCTGATGGACGCGTTTCTTCCAGGCGTGGGCGATTGGACGCAGGTCTGGCTCCTCAGGGACCTCTGGCATTTCCACTTCTTTGGCAAGACGCCGCTCGCTCTCGTCGAAGGCCGTGAGCGCATCTACTTCGAGCATTTCTGGAATGACTTCGCCGCGAACCCCGCCCACTCCGTTTCCGAGGCGAATCGTCAGCTCTATGCGGCGGCCTATGCCCAGCCGGGCAGCATGCGGGCAGGCTTCGAAGCGTTCCGCGCCTTCGAGCAAGATGCGACCGACTTCGCGGCCTTCAGTAAGACCAAGCTGAACATGCCGATGCTGGTCCTCACCGGCGAAAAGGCCTCCGGCGAATTTCTCATCACGCAGGGCCGCCTCGTCGCCGAAAAGGTCGAAGGCGTCGTCATCAAGGGTTCGGGCCATTGGCTGATCGACGAAGCGCCGGAACAGGTCATTCCGAAACTGGTGGCCTTCTTTACGCGCTGAACCGTTCCTGGGTCCCGGCTCGACCTCGAGGCGGGAGGCGAGCCTTCCCCGGTTGATGCAGTCTGTCGGAATGGTCAACGATCATGTCGTTGACTGCTTCAGGTAGGCCGCGGTGCGCCGGCTTGCGAGGCCGAGCACCGACGACAGCAAATCGCGCTTGCCACAGTCGCCACGTCAGTCAGCCGCGACGTGGAGCGTGAAGGCTTCCGTGGGTCTGGGCCGTCGTCATGGACGCGCTTCTCGCCGACGTGAACCGCCTCGCGATTCAGGAGCCGCCGACTGCCCGAGAGAGCTTCCTGGCCTCGATGCGGCTCATTGCGAGCGGCTGCACGCGCCTTCGGGCCCGCCCCAGCCGTCGCTTCTTGGCGGCGACCTGAAACAAGTGGGTCAACCGTCGTTGCGTGTCAGTCCACGCCGTCGTCCCCAATTCACGCAGGACCTTGGCTTGCGCCTGGGCCCAGAGCGGCCGCGCGACCTCAAGGGCTCGTCTACCTTTGGATGTGAGTCTCATCGCCTTGATGCGCCCGTCCGGGCGCGGAACACGCTCGATCACACCACCACGCTCCAGGAGGTTGAGGCTGCGCGTCAGCGTCGTCTGATCGATGGCGAGCGTGTCCTCAAGTTGCCTCAGATTCGCCTCCCCCATGCGCGCGATGGTCCCGAGAATGCTGAACTGAGTCACCCGCAGACCGCTCGGCCGCATGACGTCGTCGTAGAGCTGGGTCACAGCCCGACTCACCATCCGGAGTGTGTTACAGACACAGGGGGACAGCTGCCGGGGATCCTGTCCCTTCGTCCGTGTCGCGCCTTGTCGATTCATGGCGCCATGCTACCGCCTGCTGCTTTGGCGGGCAAGGATATTGTATGTACATACATTATGGATCAATGCGTGTACATATGATGAGCCGAATCCCTCTGGTGCCGGCCGACGTCCTAAGCGCCAGGAGGAGGCCAGGATGCCTCGAAGCCTCGATCACGCAGCCTTCGAAGCGATCCACCTGACCGAGCAGAACTTCGATGAGGCGCTGGTCGCGACCCGGGGTTTCGTGATAGTCGACTTCTGGGCTGATTGGTGCGGTCCATGTCGGGCGATCGCGCCGGTCCTCGAGGAGCTGGCCTCGGAAGCTGGGGTGACGCTGATGAAGGTTAACGTCGACGAGAATCCGGGGTTGGCGGCTCGCTACGGGATCCGGTCCATCCCGACGATCGTGTTCTTCAAGGAGGGTGCGGTTGTCGACCGGGTCGTCGGTGCGGCGCCCAAGGCCGTGCTGCGAGACATCGTAAACGCGCGAGCCTGAAACAGCATCGGCATGGCTGTCGAGATCCCACGATACCTGGCCGACCCCGAACAGGGCGTGACACTGCGCAACGGCGCGTCGGTGCGCGTCCGCGCGATCCGCCCCGACGACGAGCCTCGCCTGCTGGCGCTGTGCCATCGGTTGAGTCCGCGCACGGTGTACGAGCGATTCTTCTCGCCGAGGCGGCTCCTTCGCGAGGAGGCGCACGCCTTCGCCAACGTCGACTATCGCCAGCGGATGGCGGTCGTCGCCGAAGTCGACGACGGGCAGGAGCCCGAGCTGATCGGCGTGGCGCGGTACGGTCCTTCGGATGAAGCGACCACCGCCGACGTCGGTCTCGTCGTGGCCGACGGCTGGCAAGGACTCGGTCTCGGCTCGCTCCTCCTCGAGGAGATCCTTCGTGCGGGAGAGCAGCGCGGCATCCATGAGTTCAGCGCCGACGTGCTGACGGAAAATCGCCGCGCGCTCCGCTTGCTCGCCCGGCACACGGCGATCACGCGGCGGACGGTGGCCAGCGGCGTCACCAGCGTCGTGTTCGGTCGCCGTGCGGACTCGGCCCTCGAGGCCACGAGACACGGAAGCTCATAGCATGCGACTCGCGGTACTCGGATCGGGAGGGATCGGCGGATATTACGGGGCGCTCCTCGCGAAAGGGGGACACGACGTCGCGTTCATCGCGCGCGGGGCGCACCTGGAGGCGCTTCAACAACGCGACCTTACGGTGCGCACCCCGGAGGGAGAGTCCACGATCCCCGTCACCGCGGTCGCCGACACCAAGAGCCTCGCTCCCGTCGATCTCGTCCTCTTCTGCGTGAAGTCGTACGACACGGAGCCTGCGGCTGAGGCGCTGGCGCCGTTGATGGCCCGGGACACGGCAGTGGTCACCCTCCAGAACGGTGTCGACAACGTCGAAGCGATCGGCTCCGTCGTTGGCTCCGGTGCGGTGCTCGCCGGCGCGGTCTACGTCGCGCTCCAGCTCGCCGGCCCCGGTGTGGTCCTTCGCACCGGCAATGAGGGCAGGATCGTCTTCGGCGAGCTCAGCGGGGCCGTGACCGAACGGGTCCAGCGGATCGCCAGCGCATTCACGCAGAGCGGCATTCCTCACCAGGTCTCGACCGACATCAATCGTGTGCTGTGGGAGAAGTTCCTGTTCATCGCCGGCGTCGGTGGCGTGACGGCGCTCGCGCGCTCGGGCATTGGTCCGCTCCTCGCGAGCGCCGAGAGCCGCCTGCTCCTCACGCGTCCCCACACCGGTCCACCGGACGATCGCCGCGTGCCTGTCGGTTCATCAGCAATCCGCATCGGCGAAGCCGCACACCCCTCCGCACTCGGCAATGCAGGTCTGAGAAAGCGGCAGGCGCTAGCCCGGAAAAGAAAGAGCAATCCATGGACGCCCAGGTGCGGAGTACCGACGCCGTGATATCCCCGAACGGCAGCGACGTGCGGGCCGACGTTGGATCTCGACCCGAAGACGCCGTGCCGGCGGCGAGGGCGCCGCGGTTCGACCCGAGAACCCGCGTCCTGCTCGAGGCGCCGATCGTGAGCACGATCCTGCGGCTCGCGACGCCCAACGTGCTGGTCATGTTCGTGCAGGCGGCGGTCGGCCTCATCGAGACGTACTTCGTCGCGAAGCTCGGCACCGATGCGTTGGCCGGCGTGGCGCTGGTCTTCCCAGCGCTGATGCTGATGCAGATGATGTCAGCGGGGGCCATGGGGGGTGGGATCTCGTCCGCGATCGCCCGCGCGCTCGGTGCCGGACGCCGCCGCGACGCCAATGCGCTGGCCGCCCATGCGCTCGCCATCGCCGTCGGTTTCGGCCTCCTCTTCATGCTCGCCACGCTGGCGGGCGGCCGATGGCTCTACAGCGTGATGGGTGGCAGCGGCGCCAGCCTGACCGCGGCACTGACCTACTCCAATGTGGTCTTCTCGGGTGCGATCCTGATCTGGGTCTTCAATACGCTGGCGAGCGTGATCCGCGGCACGGGCAACATGGCGGTCCCAGCCGTGGTCACATCGGTCGGCGCTGCGGCGCTGATTCCCCTGTCGCCGTGCCTCATCTTCGGCTGGGGACCCTTCCCGCGTCTCGGCGTCGCCGGTGGCGCCGTCGCGGTGATCGCCTACTACGTCGTCGGAAGCATCGCCCTGGTGGCGTATCTTCGCGCCGGGCGCAGCGTCGTCCGCCTTTCCTTCGCTGACGTCCGCTTCCGCTGGCCGCTCTTTCGCGACATTCTGCGAGTGGGCGCGGTCGCCGCCCTGATCACCGTCCAGACGAATCTGACGATCGCGATCGCGACCGGATTCGTCGGCCGCTTCGGGCCCGCCGCGATCGCAGGCTACGGGACCGCCTCGCGCCTCGAGTACCTGCTGATCCCTCTCGTGTTCGGGCTCGGTGGCCCGCTCGTCGCTCTGGTGGGAACCAACATCGGTGCGGGCCAGCCTGACCGTGCGCTGCGCGCGGCCTGGATCGGCGCCGGGATCGCGGCCGGTCTCACTGAGATCGTTGGACTCTGGGCCGCCGCGGTCCCCCATGCGTGGCTCTCGCTATTCGACACGGACCCGGCGATGCTCGACGCCGGCTCGCGCTATCTGCACGCAGTCGGTCCGTTCTACGGTCTCTTCGGGCTCGGCATGGCGCTGTACTTCGCATCGCAGGGCGCCGGGCGGCTCTCCTGGCCACTGCTCGCGAACGGGACACGGCTTCTCATCGCGGTCGGCGGTGGCTGGCTGGCCCTGCGATGGAGCGGCGATGTCTCGTATGTCTTCGTCGCGCTCAGTGCGGCGCTTGCCGCGTTCGGGCTGATGAACGGCGGAGCTGTCGCCGGCGGCGCCTGGTTCGGCCCGATCGCGTGGCGGCCACGGCCGCGCGCTCCCAGGGTTCCTTCATGAGCGATACGATCGTGCTGCTCCACGGCTCTGCGACCGGATCGTTGTCGTGGGACCCGGTCGCCGGTTCCCTCCGCTCGTCCGGAGCGTGCGTCTTCGCGCCGGACATGCTCGGGTATGGCACGTCACGTGCCCCGACCAGCTCATACGGAATCGAGGAGGAAGTCGCGCACCTCGTGCGACTGTTGAATCTCCACAATATCGGCACGCTGCATCTCGTGACGCATTCGCTGGGCTCCTTGATCGGGCTTCATCTGCGAGGTGCGCTCGGTCCACGCGTGACGAGGATGACGCTCGTCGAGCCGGTCGTGGTGAGCGTGCTCCGCGAGCGCGGGGAGGGCGCGGCCTACGCGGAAATGGAGGAGCAGTACCAGCGCTTCATGAGTCTTCTCGCGGATCATGAGGCCGCCGCCCACTTCTTCGTGGATCACTGGAGCGGTCGCGGAGCCTGGGATTCGATTGGAAGCCGCGGACGCGCGATGGTCACGTCGCTCGTTCCGAAGTTGCAGTTGGAAATGATCGCCGCCCGATCGGACATGACGATGCTGGCGTGGATGGCTGACGCGCCGCCCCCGACGACCATCCTGGTCGGCGAGAACACGCTCGTCGCTCCGCGCGCCGTCGCCCGTCAGCTCGGGCCCGCGCTCGAAGCGACCACCGTCGTGGTGTCCGGGGCAGCGCACATGATCCCGATCACACACCCGGAGGCCGTGATCGACGCCGTTCGCTCTCAGCCTCGCTCACAGGAGAAGGGTTTCCCCGCAAGACTTGGAGACAACCCATGACAACGACCACCTACGCCGCAGACCGCACCGCCCTGCTGATTGTCGACCCCTACAACGACTTCATGAGCGAAGGCGGCAAGTTCTACGAGGCGACCCGGGCGACGGCCGAAGCGGTCGGTTTCTACGACAACATGCGTAAGCTGATCCCTGCGATCCGCACGGCGCGCATTCAAGTCATCATCGTGCCGCATCACCGCTGGCGCGAAGGCGACTATGTCGGATGGAAGCATATGAACCCAACCCAGGTTCGGGCGAACCAGAGCCAGGGCTTCGCCGCCGGAAGTTGGGGCGGAGAGTTCCATCCCGAATTCGGGCCCCAGCCTGGCGACGTCGTCGTGCTCGAGCACTGGGGGCAGAGCGGTTTCGCCAATACGGATCTCGACGCCCAGCTGACGCAGCGGGGGATCGAGAACATCATCATCGTCGGGTTTGTCGCGAACACGTGCATCGAATCCACCGCGCGCTTTGGCATGGAGCTTGGCTACCACGTCACCCTCGTGAAGGATGCGACCGCCGCATTCGACCAAGAAGGCATGCGCGCGGCGCACGAGGTCAATGGACCGCGCTTCGCGCACGCTCTTCTGACCACCGAGGAGTTGCTGGCCTTGCTGCCTGCAAGCGTTCGGTAAGCAGGATCTCTGTCGGCTCAAAGGAGAGGAGCATGAGTCATTCTCGCTCGAAGGGCACGGCGCTCATCACCGGTGCTTCCGCGGGCATCGGTGCCGTCTATGCCGACCGCTTGGCGAAGCGCGACTACGACCTCGTCCTGGTGGCTCGCAACGAGGCTCGGCTCAAGGCGCTCTCTGGTCGCCTGACAAGCGAGACCGGGAGTTCTGCCGGACGATTTCTTCCAAATCATTCACGTCTTGCCGCCGACCCAGTTCCTTCATACGCGGTCGTTCTTGGGACTGAACTATTCGGATGACCTGATTCTGTTGGAGATCACCTTCATTTCAGGCCGTCCGAAGGAAAAGCGGCTGAGCCTGCTGAAGGCCTTGAACGACGGCGTTGTCGCGGCCGCTCAAATCTCTCCTGACGATCTCATGATCACGCTCTACGAGACGCCGGGGGAGAACATTTCGTTCGGTCGCGGCCTCGCTCAACGGGCTCATATCTCGGACAAGGATCCAAAGGTGGCGTGATGAGAGCGATGCGGGCTGAGTCATTCACAGGGTACGGAGGCCTGAAGCTCGTGGAGGTACCGAGACCCACGTTGGCGGCTGGGAGGGTGCTTGTCCGGATGATGGCAGCGGGCGTCAGCCCGCTGGACCACACCATCCTCTCGGGAGGCTACCCACGAGCGACGGCGCCGCTGATATTGGGCAACGAGGGAGCCGGCGTCGTGGAAGATCCTGGTGACTCGTCGTTTTCAGCAGGTGCCCGGATCATGTTCTGCGGTCCCTACGGTGTCTCTGAGGACGGAACCTATGCGGAGTGGATCGTGCAGAAGGCGCTGCCGCTCATGCCGGAGGGCGGGTCGATCATCGTGAATGCCTCAGTGGTCGCCAGCAAAGGACTACCCGCGAACAGCGTCTATTCCGCGACGAAGGCCGCCGTGCGGTCCTTCGCGCGCACTTGGACCACCGATCTGAAGAGCCGACGGATCCGCGTGAACGCGGTGAGCCCGGGCTCGATCGACACGCCCGCCCTGAACGATCTCCTTGCTTCGTCGGAGGTGGGCGAACAACGGCGCAAAGCCATCACTAGCGCCGTTCCGCTCGGCAGGTTCGGCACGCCGGACGAGATCGCCAAAGCGGTGGTGTTTCTCGCCTCCGACGATGCGAGCTACGTCACCGGCACCGAGCTCTTTGTCGACGGCGGCTTCGCACAAGTATGAGCATGAAGCCGCGCACCCGCGCGTTGCTCGAGGCGCCGATCGCGTCGACGCTCTTGCGGCTTGCAGCGCCGAATATGCTCGTGCTGGTGGCGCAGGCGGTTCCGGGTGGCGCCTGGTTCGGGCCGCTGACGTGGCCGTGGAGCACGGCAGCCGTGCTGCAAAGGAGATCGCCGATATGAGCGAGAAGTATCTCGAAGACTTCGCCGTCGGACAGATCTACGGCTCCGGGCGCATCACCGTCGAAAAGGAGCGCATCAAGACATTCGCGGCGGAATTCGATCCGCAGCCTTTCCACCAAGACGAAGAAGCGGCGCGCCGCTCGATATTCGGCGGCTTGGCGGCAAGCGGCTGGCATACCGCCGCGCTCACGATGCGACTGCTGGTCGAGAGCGACTTCAAACCCGCCGGCGGCATCATCGGTGCGGGCTTCGACGAGTTCCGCTGGCCACTTCCCGTGCGACCGGGTGACCAGCTGCACGTCGAGAGCGAAGTCCTCGACGTGCGACCGTCGAAATCGCGCCCGCATCAGGGATTGGTCAAGGTGAGAACGACGACGAAGAATCAGAAAGGCGATGCGGTGCAGGTTTCGGTCGGCAATCTCGTCGTGCCGCGGCGCCCGGCGTAGTCGCGGGCGATGCTTCGGTCAGCCTAGGAGCTGCAATGAAAGGAAGGGCATTATGACGATGAAGAGCAAGACAGCGCTCGTTACGGGCGCCTCGTCAGGCATCGGCGAAGCCACGGCGCAGCGGCTCGCGATGGCTGGCTACAAGGTGTACGGCACCAGCAGACGGGGAGCCCAAGCGGGCCAGCGATCGTTCGAGATGCTGCCCCTCGACGTGACCAGCGACGAATCAGTCGACGCCGCCGTTAGGGAAGTGATGCGGTTGGCTGGCCCCATCGACGTGCTCGTGAACAACGCCGGCTTCGGTGTCGCGCCCGCCGGAGCGGAGGAGAGCTCGATCGAGCAGGCCCGCTCGATCTTCGATACGAACTTCTTCGGGATCGTCCGGATGACGCGCGCCGTCGTGCCCCACATGCGACACCAAGGGGGTGGTCGCATCATCAACATCGGCTCCGTGCTGGGTTTCCTGCCGATGCCGTACGGGGCGCTCTATGCCGCCACCAAGCACGCGATCGAAGGTTATTCGGAGTCACTTGACCATGAGCTGCGCACGAGGGGCATCCGGGTCTCGGTCATCGAGCCCGCATACACGAAGACGCAGTTCGACGCGAACTTTGTGGAACCCGACTCGAAGCTCGATGAGTATCGCGAAGCTCGTGCGGCCTTGGGCAAGAGGGTGAAGGAGGTGATGGCAGTTGCCGATGAGCCGGGCGTCGTGGCCGACGTTGTGCTGGAAGCGGCCAGCGCGGCTCGCCCGAAACTCCGATACACAGCCGGCGGGCTCGCGAACCGCCTGCGATTGCTTCGCAGATTTGCGCCCGCTGGCTTGGTGGACGCCGGGATTCGAAAGGACCTGCGGCTCGACGCGTCGACGGCGTCCCTGCCTCGCCCCCCGGTCTTGGCCAAGTAGTCGATCCAGGAGAATCCAATGACATTCAAGGCACTGCTTGCAGCAAAGACAGGTGAAGCGATTTCGACCCGCGTGGTCGAAATGAATGAGCAAGATCTCATGTCTGGAGACGTGACCATCGCGGTTGATTATTCGACTGTGAATTACAAGGACGCGATGGCCATTACTGGGCGCGTGGACATCATTCGTCAATTCCCCTTGATCCCGGGCATTGATTTCGCCGGCACCGTTGAGGCGTCCTCGTATCCCGGCATCGCTGTCGGGGACCGCGTTGTCGCCAACAGCTGGGGGCTGAGCCAGACCCATCACGGCGGATACGCGCAGAAGGCGCGGGTGAAAGGCGAGTGGCTGGTCAAGATTCCGGCGCCCTTTTCAACAAAGGACGCGATGGCCATCGGCACGGCTGGGTACACGGCGATGCTGTCGGTGCTGGCGCTCGAACATGGCGGCCTCACACCGCAGCGTGGTGACATCCTGGTCACGGGCGCCAATGGTGGCGTGGGCTCCATCGCGGTCGCGATCCTGTCGGATCTCGGCTATCGCGTCGTCGCGTCGACAGGACGTCTCGAGGAAGGCGATTATCTGCGCAGCCTCGGCGCGGCGGAGATCATCGACCGCCGGACGCTTTCGGAGCCGGGAGCGCCGATCGCGAGTGAAAGATGGGCTGGCGCAGTGGACTCCGTTGGCAGTCATACGCTGGCGAACGTGTTGGCGCGGACACAGTATCGCGGCGTGGTCACGGCCTGCGGCCTGGCTCAGGGCTTGGATCTTCCTGGATCGGTCCTGCCCTTCATCCTGCGCAACGTCACTCTCGCCGGTATCGACTCGGTGAACGCCCCGCAGGCGGTCCGTATCGAGGCCTGGTCGCGTCTGGCGCGTGATCTGGACCTGAGCAAGCTCGCCCGCACGACACAGGTGGTCCGCCTCGCAGAGGTGCCCGCTGTGGTAGGCCGCATGTTCGAAGGGAAAGTCCGGGGCCGCACAGTCGTCGACGTCAACGCGTAGCCCCGTTGCGATCGTTCCACTCAACGACACCAAACGGGGACGTAACTGTAGATCCCCAATGGAGATCCCAGAGGCCGCCGGGTGCGTCGGCCTTAGCACCGGTGGGACTCTCGTTGAAGCGCAACTTGCTTGGAGGAAAATCATGAGCCAATCCAGCCTCGTTGTTCCCAGCCGGCGTCTGTTTCTCCGCAACAGCGGCACCGCGGTTGGATCCCATCCACACCAACCGGCTCGCCCAAGACCGTCCCGTGATGCTCGTGGACTATAGGGGCGTAGGCCGCTCGAGTGGCGAGACACCGGACTCGATGCAGGGCATGGGGCGCGACATCATCGATTTCATCCGTGCTCTTGGTGCCAAGCAAGCGGATATTTTCGGGTTCTCGATCGGAGGAATGGTTGCTCAGCAGATCGCCCTGGATGCTCCCGAGCTTGTCAGGCGACTCATTCTCGTAGGCACCGGTCCGTCGGGTGGCGAAGGCATGGCAGTCGTTCTCGCCGCAGGTCCAGGAGATCATGAGTCGACCGAACAGCACGCCGGCCGAACGGGGGCTGGCGCTGTTCTTCTCACCCACCGCCACGAGCCAGGCCGCGGGCAAAGCATGGCTTGCTCGCATCGCCGCACGACAGGTGGATCGGGAACCTCCCGCATCGCCGCAGGTCGCCGCTGCCCAGTTGGCCGCGCTGGCGAAGTGGGGTCAAGTGACTGGCGAGCGCTACGGCTCTCTGAAGAACATCCCGCACCGGACCCTCGTGGTGAACGGTCATGACGACATCATGGTCCCTACCGTGAATTCGTTCATTCTTCAGCAGAAGCTTCCCAACGCCCGGCTCATGCTCTTCCCGGATTCCGGGCATGGCGCGCATTTCCAGTTTCCAGAGGAATTTGCTGAAACGGCCGCCCGCTTCCTCGCACGGCCCAATCCGATGGCGGCCCATCGCAACCTCAATCAATGACGAAGGAGAGACCATGAGTAACGCGACAAATGTCGAGACCAAGCACTTGAAGGTGGGTGACGTGAGCTACGCGTACCGCGAGCTACGACCAACCAATTTGGCGGATCCCACGCCAGTGGTGTTTCTGCACCGCTTCCGTGGCACGTTGGACGATTGGGATCCTGCATTTGTCGACGAACTCGCCAAGACGCGCCACGTCATCCTGTTCAGCGACGCCGCCGTCGGCTCCTCTACCGGCACGCCGGCCAAGGACGTCGACGAGAAGGCGCGCAATGCCGCATCCTTCGCTCGCAAAGTAGGCTACGAGCAGATAGATGTTCTGGGGTTCTCGATGGGCGGCTTCGTCTGCCAAGCCATTGCAATCCAGGAGCCCAAACTCGTCCGCAAAGTGATTGTGATCGGCAGTGGACCCGCGGGCAATGCTGAGACGGCGCCTCCGACCGACATCGTGTTTGGCATTGCCTTGCGGGAAATGTACGCCTTCGAAGACATTCGCTACCTGTTCTTTGCTGAGGGACGCGAACAGGAAACGCAGGCCTATATAGACCGCATGGCCGTCCGCAAGGATCGCGAACCGGTCGTTGGGGCGCAGGTCATCGGCACGATGGTGGAGTCGGTCTCTGCGTTCATGGGGGGCAAGACCGACCACTATTCGCGCCTGCGGCAGCTGAAGCAGCCGGTTCTCATCATTTCGGGCGACAGGGACCCCTTCTTTCCGCTGAAGAACACCTGGTTGCTCTATCGAGAGCTCGCGGATGCGCAGGTAGCCGTGTATCCGCTCGCCGGCCACGCGCCTCACCAACAGCACCCCATCGAGGTCGCGGCGCAGGTCGAATACTTTCTGGCGACGTCTTGAGAGTCACGCCGGTCGGCTGGCTGAATCAACGATTTGGCGGCGCGTTTCGAAAGGAAAGGAGGTTGCCGTGAACATAATGAGCCCAGTCGCGGTCAAGCCGCTGGACGAGGCGACCTGGGCTGGGGCAGTCGACCGGACGTCTCGAGGAAGGCGACTATCTGCGCAGCCTCGGTGCGTCGGAGATCATCGAGCGCCGGATCTTAAGCGCAAATTGTTTGTAGAGGGAAACAATTTATGAACAAGACCGGACCCGAATCTGGCGTGAACGCTACATACAGGTACGCACAGACCAATACCGTCGATGTCGGCGGAGCGAAATTCGCGTACCGGCAGCTCGGTCAAGATACCGGCGTGCCAGTGATCTTCCTCAACCACCTGGGCGCGGTATTGGACAACTGGGACCCTAGGATCATCGATGGCATTGCTGCGAAACGTCGGGTGATCACCTTCGACAACCGAGGTATTGGCGCGTCAGCAGGCTTGACACCGGACTCGGTAGCCGCAATGGCGCGGGACGCTGTCGCCTTTATCCGAGCGCTGGGCTTTGAACAAGTCGATCTCCTTGGATTCTCCCTCGGGGGCTTCATCGCCCAGGTGATTGCGCAAGAAGAGCCGCAGCTCGTCCGAAAGATCGTCCTCTCGGGCACGGGTCCGGCTGGAGGTGTAGGTATCGATAAAGTTACCCCTGTGACCATCCGGGCGATGATAAAAGGTGCGCTAACCTTTAAAGATCCGAGACACTATCTCTTCTTTACTCAAACACCAAACGGCCAGAGAGCAGCCCGACAATTCTTGAAACGATTAAAGGAACGTACGGACAATCGCGATAAAGCGATCTCCATCAGAGCTTTCCGTACTCAGCTCAAGGCTATCCATGCCTGGGGGCGTCAGGAACCTTCCGACTTGTCGGGCGTTCCACAGCCGGTCCTCGTAGCAAACGGTGAGGACGATGTAATGGTGCCCAGCAGTAATTCTGTCGATTTGGCCCGCCGTCTGCCGAATGCAGAAGTCATCCTCTACACTGACGCCGGACACGGGGGCATATTCCAGTATCACGAAGCGTTTGTTAAAAAGGTTCGGGAATTCCTCGAGCCATAAGGCACTTGGGCCAGTTACCATCTATCTCATTTAAAGCGGTGTTCTAAGAGTAAGCTACAAAAAGCGTTATGAGGGCATTCATACTCGATCGTTATAGAAGCACCGATGCTCTACGGGCTGGCGACATGCCGGAACCGGAGGTGCGCGAGGATGACGTATTGGTCCAGGTCCACGCCGCTGGCGTAAACGTCCTGGATTCCAAAATCAGAAACGGCGAGTTCAAATCTATTTTGCCGTATCGCTTACCGCTTATTCTTGGCAATGATGTGGCCGGAGTCGTAGTTCGCGTCGGATCGCGAGTGCGGCGATTCAAGCCGGGCGACGAGGTCTATGCGCGGCCAGATAAAGATCGAATCGGTACTTTCGCGGAATTCATTTCTATGAATGAAGATGCCGTGGCGATCAAGCCCAAAGGACTCACCATGGAGGAAGCGGCTTCCATTCCTCTGGTGGGCTTGACCGCCTGGCAAGTGTTGATCGAAAGAGCGAACTTGAAGAAGGGACAAAAAGTCCTCATCCACGCAGGCTCCGGCGGAGTCGGAACATTTGCAATCCAGCTGGCGAAGCACGTTGGGGCGGTCGTAGCGACGACAACGAGTACGGCGAATCTCGATTGGGTAAAAGCCCTCGGTGCGGATATCGTCATCGATTACAGCAAGAACGATTTCGCAACAATCCTGCGGGACTACGATGTGGTTGTGAATAGTCTTGGGGGAGAGGTGCTCGAAAAATCACTCCAAGGGCTGAAGCCTGGTGGAAAGCTCATCTCGATCTCCGGTCCACCTGATCCCGGTTTTGCGAAAGACATTGGAGCGTCCTGGATCTTGAGACAGGTCATACGCCTGTTGAGTTATCGAATCAGGAAGAAAGCAAAACGTCATCGCGTGAGCTATTCATTTCTTTTCATGAAAGCAAACGGAGACCAGTTACGCGAGATCACTTCTCTCATAGAATCCGGGGTCATACGCCCAGTTGTGGATCGAGTCTTTCCATTCGAATCGACCAACGAGGCTCTGGCCTATGTCGAGAAAGGACGTGCAAAAGGCAAGGTCGTCGTCAAGGTGAGATAGAAAAGTCGGCTTGCCTCAATCGAAGCCGAGGCCTCGCTGTGAGGATGTGTCCGTTTTGGGTTGATCTGAGCCGTTCGTGCCGTTCTCGTTACTTAGACGTCGCTGCCGATGAGACACCGGTTGGGCCTAACACTTTCCTTGCGCAATCTTCCTCACGCCAGCCGACACGAGCGCGGCTCTATGCCGCGCTCGCGTCGGAGGGTGCGGATTACCCTTGTTCACGCGCCGGGCGCGCTCGCACCGGCAGCCGGGAATTGGACGGCAGCACGGAGTGAATCCGCGCCTCCGTCCCTGGCGGTCGGAGGTCATTCCACGGCGCCGGGCGGCTGTCGCTGAAGGACTCCCCGCGGCGGGCATCGGTCCTCCTCTCGAGGACTGTCACCCATTTGCGTGTCTCATTGGAAGGGTTCACTTCAGAAGTTCACGCTTCGAGGGGGATCATGCGCTCGCGGACGGCCTCGGCGGCGTACCGCAGGGCCTCGCGGATATCTTCGGCCTCGAGCGTCGGGTGTTCCCTTAGGATCTCATCGACGCTCATGCCGTCGGCGACCATGCCGACGACGGTGGCGACCGGCATCCGGAGACCGCGGATGCAGGGGACGCCGCCCATTTGTCGAGGATTGACGGTGATCCGCGTGAATCGCATCAGTCTCACCTCTCTTGCATCGAGGATCGCGCCAGTCAGTACCTGACGCCGTCGCCGAGGCCGCTTCAGGCTGGCTGCCGCGGCGTGACTCCACGATAGCACTTTGCTGCGCCACGCAGCGCGGTCTGCTCGCGTCGGGTCGAGCCTCGCGCATCATCGCCCTTCTTCCTGTCCCATCCGGCTGACCGGGACCGGGTTTAGGACCACGTCCCGACGGCCGCCCTGGTTGACTCTCGGTCAGCCTTTACCCTGACGCTCGGGCGCTCCGATGATCCTTGGGTTCGGCTTTTGGACGTTCCTTCGTGCCATGGTCCTCGGCTCGACCGCCGCCGCTCTTGAGAATACGGCGCTGCGGCATCAAACTTCGCGACGCGCCCGCCCGGGGGCGGCCGGGCGGATCATGAGGGGCCGGAACGCGCACACATCGGCCCCCCGGCCGCTGTGCGCTTGGTGCGCAATGATGGTGGCGTTTTTGAGCCAGTTTGGACCTGTTTGGGCCTGTTTGGACCACTTGCGCGCTCTAAGTATCGAATACTTAGAGCAGGGCGACTTGGCTTTTAATCAGGGGGTCCCGGGTTCGATCCCCGGACGGCTCACCAAGTCTTTCGGCTACTTCCGCCACCGGCTCGTCGCGCAGCCCGGCACAATGGTGGCGTATAGGTGGCGTGCGGTGGCGACACGGCCACTCTCGGTCTGCCATGGCCTCGAGGGTCTCCCGCTCACGGGCGCGGCGGCGCCTGGCGGACCCGCTCATCGAGTCCATCCATGATGCGGCGCTTCTGACCCGGGCGGTAATGGGAGTAGTAATCGCCCGTGATCTTGACGGAGGCGTGGCCGGCTTGTTCGGAGCCGTAGAGCAAGTCGCCTGACGAGGCGACGATGTCCGAGCAGAAGATTTGGCGGAGGTGCTGGACGGTGACCCGGCGCGTGAAGGCCCGCGAGCCGCACCACGCGATGAAACCCCCGCCGCTCAAAGCTCGACTTCAAGCGGATCGGCTCGCCCAGCCGGGTCAGGAACACGAACTCCGAGAGGGGGTGCCCCGCCGCGAGCGCGTCACCCCGCATCCGCGCCCGGTGCGCCCGGAATTCCTCACACACCTCGCGCGACAGGTCGACCACGTGGATCTTGTTCTTCTTCGTCCGATCGATGAGCCGCCCCTCGCGAAACTGCCGCTGGACCGTCACGGTCCGGTTGTCCAGATCGAAGTCGGTCCACTGGACCCCAAAGCACTCGCTCAGCCGGAGAGCCCGGCGCGTAAGGGCGACGAGAAACAGAAAGTGGTAGCGAGGCGAATGGAGTCGTGCCGCTCCAAGGAGGGCGGCCTGCTCTGCCGACATGAGCGGCTGGACACGCTTCTTCTTGTCCAGCGTTTCACGGAGCAACCTGCCCAAGCGAAGCGCCGGGTTCGTCAGGGTGGCCATCTGGCGCTCCGTGATCAACCACTCGTAGGTCTGACGGATCGGGGCCAAGAGGTTCCGACAGGTGGTTCCGACAGGTGGCCTTGCCGCGCTTGCGACCATCGCCTATGCCCGTCAGAAGACGCTGGAACAGTCTCACCAAGTCGTCGCGGTGGACGGACCCGACCGGCTTCGGACCGAGGGTGGGGTACACGTGCCGGGCTAACAGGCGCTGGTAGTTCTGATGCGTGGCCTCGTCCAGGGTGCCAAACGTCGTGCGCTCGCGGAGATGGTCGTCGATCGCGTGTTCGAGGTGCGCGCGTTCGTGGACGCCCACCGCGAGTTCCACGCGTGGCGGCGGCAGGCAAGTGGAAGCGCAGGCCGCACCCCGCCGTGGTCCGAAGACGGGACCGGGATGGAGTCGCGGAATGGGTAGGAACGGGACCGGAGTCGTCCTACTGGATAAAGGACAGTTCAGGATGTCGCGGAATCCCGCAATTTCGCGAGGCAATGTCCGTAACTCGCGCGACTCAGGGTGTTCAACGTTTCGCCAGCAGCGCTGGCCCCTCTTCATGGCTCTGACCAGTGTGGTCCGCATCGCCGTCGGGCTCCGCCTCGGCGTCGGCGTAACGGGGTCACGGAGGACGGCCTCGAACTGGCCTTCGCCCTCAATCACGCGGCCTATTTCGTGCGGGCGTTCGGCCTACGCGAACGACTGATCGCCTCGGCGCCAGCGCGAATGGTCCACACCGCCTCGGATGCCCATGGGGCGCCCGGCTCGACTTCGACGACCTACAATCGGCCAACCGCTACAGCGGATTCAAGATCTACGGCCGCTCCAAGCACGCAAGCGACGAGCAGTCCCCGAGCCGGCGCGCCGGTCATCGTCCGGGAGATCTCATGCCGGTGCGCTTCCTCGCGTGAGCTGAAGAGGGCGCCGGCGTTGTTGATGAGCACGTCGATTCGCGGTTCTGTCGCGGCGATCTCGGCCGCAACCCGTTTCACCTCCGCAAGGCGGGAGAGATCAGCCTAGTGGGTGCGGTGTGCGATGTCGGGAGCGCTGTCGTGCAGCCGCGCCAGGGCCGCCTCGCCGCGCTTGTTGTCGCGCGTCACCAGCATCAGTCGCGCTCCCATGCCGCCCAACCGTTCCGCCGCGACGATCTGCGAGATCCCGGAGGTGGCGCCGATGACGACGACTTTCCGTGCATGGCCCCTCTGCCTGCCAGCCGGTTCAAGCGGCCAGCGTAGCAGGCGGAGAAGGCGTGTCACGCGCGCCTGATGGGGGGCGCGAGGCCTCGCTGACCGGGGCGTTCAGTGCTCCGTGTAGAACAGGAGCACGAGTGCCATCACGACCAGGAAGGTCGGCCAGAGCAGGTGCAGCTTCGATCCAGGCTCGGCGCGGCGCGACCGCAGGAGACCGACGCCAGCCGCAAGCCCGGTTAGCCCCATCATCACGTGCTGGGCGTAGATCCAGTCGAGGTGGAGCGTGCCCTGATGGAAGTGCAGGAACAGGCCGACGCCGCCGGCGAGCGCAAGCAGGGACAGGAGCCGCAGGCTCGGGCGACGCGTGAGGAGGCCGTACCCGTACAGCCCTTCGGCCAGACCGATTACGATGGGGATCACGGTCAGCACCTTGTGCTGTAGGACCTCGGTATCGCGCAGGCTCTCAACGAGCCCGAGCGGTCCCCACGGCCACGCCTCGGGATCGCTGCGGATGAACAGGTAGACGCCGAAGGCGATCCACAACGCGGCGGCGACGCCCGGCCACACGAGGCTCCGCGGTCGGCGCAGAGCCTGCCAGAACGCCACCGCCGCGATCACCAGCAGAAAGACGCCAGATGAGCGATGGTTGAACTCGGAGTACGCGATCTCGGTCCCGCTCCTGGCCTGAGCGTGAGCGTGCGCCTCGACATGGACGCCGCCGAAGGGACTCAGGTACGGGTTCTCCTCCGCATAGATGTCGACCGGGTTCGGATACCATGCCCATACGTGCATGAACCAGAGGTGCGGATGGAAGAGCACGAACTCCGCACCAGTCTCGGGATGGACCTTGGGGCAGCCAGCGGCGGTCGGGCTGGGGAGATCGCGATAGTCCCGGTAGTGACAGCTCGACTCGTGCTCGAACCACCGAGCGCCTGGAAACTGGTTGGTCGGCCTGTTCGTCACCGCATATTCGACGGCGGCGAGCTGCACGCCACCCCCCGGCGTCTGGGCGTAAATGAGCATCGGGGGCGAGGAGAGATTCACACCGCGAGAGAGGAGAGACAGCAGCTGAGCATTCACGTTCATGAAGTGAATGCCGTGCCGGGCCTCCATGCCGCTGATCTGAACAAACCCGTCGGCCCTCGCCCGGTCGACGTCGAGATACTTCGCCGTCGCCTCCCGAACCGCGGCCAGAACCGAGGCGGGGCCAGAATTCGGCTCGGCGACAAGGACGGGAGCAGTCGGAGCCGCCGAGTCGACAGCCCCTGCTGGGAGTTGCGCGATCACAAGGAAGAGGAGTACCGCCGCCGCCACCAAGGCGGAGTCCCTCGCGGTCCTGTCGCTCGCTCCCCAGAAGCGCATTATCCGGAGCGCCGCCGGCTTCGCGACGGGCGACTGGCCGAACTGGCGGACATCATTGACGAGATGGCTCCCCACCGATCAGGAGTTCAGCCTTACAGAACCGAGTCGCATCGATTTCGATCTCTGTTCGGTCGGGCCAGACGTGACGAGCGCGACGAGGAGGCCACGACGCGATGAGTCTCCATCCTGCGAACTAGACAACACAGAATGCTCAGACGACATGCTGCCCCCCTTCGAGACTCAGTCCCGTAGCGACTGGATGTAGGCGATGATCTTCCAGATCTGCTCGGGGGTGTAGATGCCGGCGAAGGCCGGCATCGGCGGCCGCCCGCCCGAAATTCGGCCGTAGAGGTACCAGCTATCAAAGCCGCCGTTTCGGAGCGACGGCCCCCGCAGGCCGCTGCCCCGGGCGTCCTTGCCGTGGCAGTAGTGGGTGCAGGTCACGTTGAACATCTGCCGGCCGGCCTCGATGTTGGCCGGATCGGCCAGGTCGATGGGGGGCGGCAGCGTGGTGGTCGGAGTCTGGCTCGCCCACACGCAGGTTGTCAGCACCAGGGCGAGCAGTGCCATCACCAGCGCGACAGGTCTTCGGATCCGCGCGTTCGCACGATTCATCGGTCAGGTCGAAGTGTAACGCTTGACTTCGTATGGTAGCAATGGTTACCGTGGGCTGAAGATGCGCTGGCTGGTCCTGCTGATGAGCCTGCCCCCGACGCCGACCCGCCACCGGGTCGGGGTGTGGCGCAAGCTCAAGCGGATGGGCGCCATCAACCTCCGGGGCTCGGCGTGGATCCTGCCCGAGAACCCGGAGACGACAGAGCTCTTCCACTGGCTCGTGCAGGAAGTGCAGTCCTTCGGCGGGGAGGCGACGCTGCTCCGGGTCGACGGGATCGAGACGATGAGCGACGAGGCGGTCACGGCGCTCTTCAACAGCGCGCGCGCCGCGGAGTATCAGGCGGTCAAGCAGGAGTGCCGGGGGATCCTGGCGCGGCTCGACCGCCTCGGCCCGGGCCGGCGGAGCTCGCTCGACCCGCTTCGCGGAACGCTCGAGGGGCTCAAGCGGGAGCTCGACCGCATCCAGTCGATCGACTACTTTCGCACGCCCGCCGGCGGCGGCGTCCGGGCGCTCTGGGAGACGACGGCCAAGCGGCTCCGGAAAGCGGAGGCGCGGCCGAGCCCGGTTGTCGGGACCGGCCGGCGGCGGACCGCGCTCCCGCCAGCCGGCAGCACGTGGGTCACGCGCCCGCGGCCGCACATCGACCGGATCGCGTCGGCGTGGCTGATCAAGCGCTTTCTCGACCCGAAGGCGACCTTCGGGTTCGCCGACCGGGCAGACGCCGCCAAGAAGGGGGTCCCGTTCGACGTGCTCGGCGCCGAATTCGGCCATCACGGGGAGGACTGCACGTTCGAGACGCTCGTCAAGCGCTTCGGGGTGAAGGACCGGCGGCTCCGGGCGATCGCCGAGATCGTGCACGAGGCGGACCTCCACGACGGGAAGTTCGCGCGGGGTGAGGCTCAGGGGATCGACCTCGCGGTGAGCGGCCTCGTGGCGGCGACGCCGGACGACCACGAGCTGCTCGAGCGCGGCATGATCCTGTTCGACGGCCTCTACGCGACACTCAAGCAGAAGACGTAACACGCGACGACCACCCACGAACAAGGAGGACTCAACATGCGACGGTTCGCACTATCGATGCTGGCTCTGCTGATGGCGGTCACGCTCGGGGCGCCCGCGCTCCACGCCGAAGAGGCGAAGGATCAGGCAGCGCTGGCCAAGGCGCTCGCGGCCGCCAAGGTGTCGCTCGAGAAGGCCCTGAGCGCCAGCCAGCGCGAGGGCAAGCCGATCTCCGGGAAGTTCGAGATCGGGGACGACGGCAAGCTCCAGCTCTCGGTCTACACGGCCAAGGGCGACAAATTCTCTGAGGTCATCGTCGACCACACGACGGGCAAGGTGGAGAAGGCGGAGCCGATCACGAGCGGCGAGGACCTCGAGGCGGCCAAGGCCCAGAGCGAGGCGATGGCGAAGGCCAAGCTCGCGCTCGACAAGGCGGTATTCAAGGCCGCCTACGCGAACCGGGGCTACCGGGCGGTGAGCGTCTTTCCGAGCCTGAAGGACGGGCACCCCGTGGCCGAGATCACGCTCCACAAGGGCGACGACTGGAAGACGGTCACCGAGAACCTCGACTAGCCCGGAGGCACGGATGAACGGTCAGCGGGTGTGGCGCCGCCAGGGGCGGGCGATCGCCCTGGCGGCGCTGGGAATCGTGGGCACCGCGGCGTCCGCCGCCGAGCTGGAGGTACCGGCCACGGCAGTGACCGTGCGCTACGACTTCGAGGACGGGCGCCTGGGCGACTGGAAGATCATTGACGGCACGTGGGCCATCGAGGAGATGGCGGGGGCGCCGAGCGGTCGGCACGTGCTCGTCCAGCGCGCGGTGGAGAACGTCTTCAACGTCATCGTCGCCCCGGCGGGGCCGTACTCGGACGTCGAGGTGTCGGTGCGGTTCAAGCCCATGTCGGGCCGGGAGGACGCGTCGGGCGGAATCGTGTTCCGGTTCCGCGACGGCACGTACTACGTGATCCGAGCCAACGCGCTCGAGGATAACTTCAACCTCTACTACTACGATCGGGGCCGCCGGGAGATCACCGGCGTGCGGGTGCCGGCGCCGGCGCTCGGGCAATGGCACACGGTTCGCGTGGTCGCCGTCGGCGACCACATCCAGGGCTACCTCGACGGCGCGCTCCGGCTCGACCACCGCGACAGCCGGTTCCGCTCGGGCCGGGTGGGGCTCTGGACCAAGGCCGACTCGGTGACGGCCTTCGACGACCTCGTGATCCGAGGGGTGCCAGGCACTGGAGGTGGTTAGGCGGCGGGCACTCCTCGGCCTGTTCCTCCTCAGCCTGGCGGCGGCGGCGTGCGGCCAAGCCTCGGCCCCCCAGGTCGTCGTCTACACTTCCGAGGACCAGGTCTTCTCGGAGCCGATCCTCAAGAACTTCGAGAAGTCGAGCGGGATCGCGGTGCGCGCGGTCTACGACACGGAGGAGACGAAGAGCACGGGCGTCGCGCTTCGCATCGTGGCGGAGCGCGACCATCCCCAGGCCGACGTGTTCTGGGGCAACGAGCCCCTCCGCGCCGTCATGCTCAAGCGGGAGGGGCTCCTCCAGCCGTACGAGTCGCCCGGCAGCCGCGACATCCCCAAGCGCTACCGCGATCCCGAGGGCTACTGGACCGGCTTCGCCGCCCGCGCGCGGGTCATCGTGTACAACACGCAGCAGGTAAAGCCGGGGAACGCGCCGTCCTCGGTGCGCGATCTCGCCGACCCGCGGTGGAAGGGGCGGGCCGGCCTGGCCAACCCCCTCTTCGGCACGACCACGACCCAGATCGCCGCCCTCTTCACGCTCTGGGGCGATCAGACGACGAAAACGTTTCTGTCTGCCATGAAGCGGAACGACGTCAAGCTCGTGACGAGCAACGGCGAGGCGCGCGACCTCGTCGTCGCGGGCAACCTCGCCTGGGCGTTCGCCGACAGTGACGACGCGAACGTGGCGCTCGAGCAGAAGAAGCCGGTGGCCGTCGTCTACCCGGACCAGGCCGGCCTCGGCACGCTCGTCATGCCGAATGTGGTCGCGCTGGTCCGTGGCGCGCCGCATCCGGACACGGCGAAGAAGCTGGTCGACTACCTGCTCTCGCCGAGAGTCGAGGCGCGCCTGGCTGCCGGCCCAGCGGCGCAGATGCCGCTCCACCCGGGCGTACCGGTGCCGCCCACCGTGAAGCCGGTCTCCGCGATCAAGGACATGCCCGTGCGCTTCGCCGAGCTCGGCCCGACGATCGACCAGATCCTGCCGTATCTGAAGGACTGGGCCGGCGCGCAGTGAGCGCGCCCCGCGCGACCTGGCGCCCGACCCCCTGGCTCACCGGCGGCCTCGCGATCGCGCTGGCGGCCGGCGCGCTCCCCCTCGTCCCGCTCGCTGTCTCGGCCGCCCGCGACGTGCCCGCGCTCGCGGTGGAGCTCGCGTCGCCGCGCGCGGCGGTGTTGCTCCTCCACACGATCCTCCTCGCGGGGCTCGTCGCCCTGATCTCGGGGGTGATCGGGACCGGCCTCGGCGTGTTAATAGGGAAGACCGACCTCCCGCTCCGCATGCCGCTCGCCGGTGTGCTCACGTTCCCGCTCTTCCTGCCGCCTTACGTCCTGGCACTCGGGTGGTTCAGCGTGCTCGGCTCGGACGGCCTCCTCGCGGCGGCCCTCGGGCCGGGCGCGGCGTTCCGCTTCTTCTTCGGCCTCGGTGGAGCTGTGCTGGTGCTCACGACCGCCTACACGCCGATCGCCGCGCACCTGGTACGGATTGCCCTCCGCTCCATCGACCCCACGCTCGAGGAGGCCGCGCGCCTCAGCTTCCGCTGGCCGCGCGTCGTCTGGAGGATCGACCTGCCACTGGTCCGGCCCGCGGTGGGACTCGCGATACTGCTTGCGTTCATCCTCGTCGTCGGGGAGCTCGGCGTCCCCGCGTATGTCCGCTACCCGGTCTTCAGCACTGAGGTCTTCACCCAGTTCGCCGCTTTTCTCAATATACGGGCGGCGGTGGCCATGTCGCTCCCGCTGGCGCTCCTGGTCCTCGCCGGCCTCGGCGTCGAGCGCTACCTGCTCCGCGACCGAGTTCGATTTTCCTCTGCCGCGCGGGCGATCACCACGGCGACGATCCCGCTCGGGACCTGGCGGGCCCCCGCGGGAGCGCTTGCGTGGGCGTACGCCGGGATCACGGTGATCCTCCCCTTGGTCGGCCTCGTCGTCCGCGCGGGCGGTGGGGCCACGTATGCCGCTGCGCTTGCCGGCGCTGGCGCGAGCCTCATCCGGACCGTGTGGATGGCGGCCGCGGCGGCGACCACGATGGTGATCCTCGGCCTCCTCGTGGGCTATCTCGTGGAGCGCCACCGTCGCTCGCGTCACGACGCCCTCGACACGCTCCTCCTGCTCCTCTTCGCGGCCCCGGGCACGGTGCTCGGCGTTGGCCTGATCCTCTTCTGGAACCGGCCTGGGCTCGCGTGGGTCTACGGGAGTGCCTTGATCATCGTCGTTGGCTGGATCGGGCACTTCACGCCGCTCGCGGCGCGGGTCGCGGGGATCGGCCTCGGATCGCTCGCTCCCGGCGTCGAGGAGGCGGCCCGGCTGGCCGGCGTCCGCTGGGAGCGCGTGCTCTTCCGCGTCTTGGTCCCGCTCTGCCGGCCGGCCCTGGCTGGCGCCTGGTTCCTCGCCTTCGTCTTCTGCCTGCGCGACCTCGACCTCGCCGTGACGATCTATCCGCCGGGGGCCGAGACGCTCCCCGTGCGCGTCTACACGCTGATGGCGAACAGTTCCGAGGCCGTGACGGCCGCCCTCTCACTGGTGATGGTCGGGCTCACGGCGGTCGTACTGGTCGGCGCGTGGATCGGGCTCGCGGCGCTCAGGGCCGGGAGCCGCGCATGGGGCTGATCCGGCTCGAGGGCGTCCACTTCAGGTACCCGCGCGCGCCGGTCCTCGACGACCTGAGCCTCGACGTTCGCGCCGGCGCCGTCACAGTCCTGGTGGGCGCCTCGGGATCGGGCAAGAGCACCGTGCTCAGGCTGATCGCGGGGTTCGAGCCTCCGGCGCGCGGCCGGGTCGTGATCGGCGAGGAGACCGTCAGCCGTGACGGCCGCGTCCTGATCCCCCCTGAGGCGCGGGGCGTGAGCCTGGTCTTTCAGGACCTCGCGCTCTGGCCGCACCTGACCGCGCGCGAGACGCTCGAGCTCGTCTTGAGCCGCGAGGTCCCGCGCGAGGAGCGGCGCCGCCGGACCGAGGAGGCGCTGGCGGCTGTCGGTCTCGAGGGCCACGCGGAGGCGCGCCCGGCGAGCCTCTCGGGCGGCGAGCGCCAGCGCGTGGCCCTCGCGCGCGCGATCGTCACCCGGCCGCGGATCCTCCTGATGGACGAGCCCCTGGCGAACCTCGACCCGCCGCTCCGCCGCGCCCTCATCGAGGAGATCCGCCAGCTCCAGCGACGCCTCACCCTCACGATCCTCTACGTGACCCATAACCACGAGGAGACCTTCGGCTTAGGCGATCACGCGGCCGTCCTGCGCGCGGGGCGGGTCGAGCAGGTGGGGCCGCCGCGCGAGCTCTACGAGCGGCCGCGGAGCGCGTTCGTCGCATCGTTCCTTGGGCGGTGCGCCCTCGTGCCGGCCAGGGCGCGAGACGGCGGTCTCGAGTCGGCGCTCGGCGCCCTCCCTCTGCCGCGCCCCGATCCGGCAGGCAGATCCGAGCTCTTGGCTGTCGTCCGGCCCGAAGACGTTGTCGTGGGAGACGACGGCCCGCTCTCGGGCAAGGTGGAGCGGGCCATGTGCCTCGGAAGCGCGTTCGAGGTGGAGCTGGCCGGGCCCGGCTGGCGGCTCTGGGCGCTCGCTCCCGCCGAGCCGGTTCCCGGCAGCGTCCTCCGCTTCGCGATCCGCCGGGTCGTCACCGTCCCTGCTTCCGACCCCTGAGAGCGGATCGTCAGAGCGATCCTGCGCCCGGAGGCTTGTCGTGCCGCAGCAGCGATACCTGGAACGCGAAGGCGTCCGCCAGGGGATGGGCGACCCTCGGGGCTCTACTGGAGGACCTCGTGAGCCCAGGCTCTCTCTCCCGCGAAGGATCGGTTTTGCACCGTCTGCGGCCGACGAGGGGCGATAGGCACCGGGTGTCAGTCGGGTTTCTCGAGGGCCTCGCGCTGTGCAACCTCCCGGGTTCGGCCTTGGCCTTGATGTGAGCCGCGAGCGCCTCCAAGTCATCTGGGGCGTGCACAGAAACATCCTTGGCGGGCCGCGAGCCTACGGTGAACACCGGCCCCGGCACACACCGCACCCCTTGGGCGGGTCACGTGGGTCACAGGCGTCCCCGCTGTCACACGTCCAGGATGACCTGATCACTCGGACAATTGCATTCGCACACGGGCCGCTCGCACACCGGCCCGCATCCTTGGCAGCGACAGGAGGCGCCCGGACACGTCGCTCCGCATCGGCTGCGCGTCGCTCGCCCACACACGGCAGTGGTGCAGGACTGAGGGGCGTCGGACTGCGAGGTTACGCCTAATGCGGTTCGTGTGAGTCCGGAGAAGATTCCGACAACGAAGAACACGAGCAGCAAGGCGACGCGCGTATTCATGGCTCACATCTCGTGTCTGACCGAGGCGCCCGGCCGGGGACTGGCCCCGTCAGAGGACCAAGGTGCCTCCACGTCGCAGTTGGGGAGCCCACGCCGACTCGCCCACGACCGGCAAGCACGTCGACGATCGCATCAAGGCTCTGCGCGACTGGCGGCTACTGGCGCGACCGCAGCTCTCCGCCCCGGGCCGCGACCGGAACGCTCGGGTCGCTGACCGTCACCATGAAGAAGCAGGCCACCGCGGCCATGAATACCGCGATGAGGGCGAAGGCCGCCGAGTAGAACAGGGCGCTGATCAGGAGGCCCGCCAGGATTGGCCCGCCTGCCTCGCCGCAGTCCCAGATTGTCCCGAACACGCCCATTGCCGAGCCCATGCGGCCGGTTTCGACCAGGTCGGCGACGAGGGCCGTGGTCGAGGGAGTAACGATCGCGACGCCGAGGCCGAAGAGGCCCGACACGAGCACGAGCGTCCAGATCGAGGTCAACGTCGGGACTGCCGGGAGAGTCGCGGCGCACAGGAAGAGCCCGGCCACGATCAGGGGTTTGCGGCCCAGGCGATCCGAGAGGCGACCAGAGAACGGCTTCGCCACCATCGTCGCCGCGAGATGGCCGCCCATCACGAGCGCGATCTGAGCGTCGTTGAGCCCGATCCCTTTGGCGTACGGGGGAAAGAACCCCACGAACGCGCCGTACCCCACGTACATCGCCGCTTCCATCGTCGACGCGACGAGGACTGGGCGGTTCGAGAGCACCTCCGCGATGCCGGCCCAGAACTGCCTCGATCGCTCTCCGAGGGTGGCCGCGTGGGCTGCCGGCTGGTCAGCGTCGGGCATCCGGAGCATCACGAGCAGGGGGAGGATCCCAAGGACGCTCACGGCGAGGTACGTCGCCGTGTAGCTGGCGGTGTAGAAAAGGAGCAGTCCGCCGAGCAAGGGGCCGGCCGTCGCCCCGAGATCGTTTGCCGCCGCGAACCACCCGAGCTTCTCGCCGCGCTCCCGCCGGGACAGATCGGCGACGTAGGCCGAGGCCACCGGAGAGAAGATCGCGGTCGCGACACCGTGGAGAAAACGTACGCCGAGCAGGGCTCCTGGCGAGTGGATGAGCGGGTAAAGGAGGGGCGGCCCGGCGAAGAAGCAACATCCGAGCAGCATCATGCGCTTCCGCCCCAGGAGATCGGACAGCGCGCCGGCGGGGAGCTTGATGACGATGCCGGTCACCGTCGAGGCTGCGACGATCAGCCCGAGGAGCGCCGGCGCGGCCCCCAGGTCCTGGGCGAACCGCGGTAAGACGGGGCTCCGGGCCATCTGGTAGCCGAAACGGGCGAGGAAGCCCGCGAGGACAAGTAGCAGGAAGGGGCTCACGCCGGATCAGAGACGTGAAGCCAAGTGATCACCGACTCTCGTGACAATTGGGCGGACTCGGCGGACGCTTTCCAGCACTCTCCTCCTCTTCCCAGAGTTGTTGCTCGTCATGGTCTTGAGGCACGTATTCGCGATGCGAGATCTTCCAGCTTCGGCCTCGAAGCCGAACCTCCGTGACCCTTCTTCCCATGCTCTTCCACTATTGCGCCCCCTGTTTCGCACCCTTCTCGCTCGGCTCCTGGCCGGCAAGAAACGACGCGCGCCCTATTGGGAGACGATTGTAACAGCTCTCTTGACAAGTAGCATCGGTTACTGTACTGAAAAAAAGGGGCGGAAGGAGGAACCACGCGCCGTGGACTTGATGCCCCCAAGCGTCTGCGAGTGGTGGAACACGCTGGGGACACCGTGCGACGCGGTGGGCCGGCACGGCGCGGAAGAACGGTGGACGAGGTTGTCGGGGGGAGAGAAAGTTCGGGGATGGGCCCGGGTCGGTCAGACAGGCCCGCCCGACATGACTCCGAGCGGGGTGTCATAAGGGTGGGCTCTAAACGGTGAGCAGCGAGTTTCGCTGGGCAGTGGGTGTGGTCGCGATGGTCGGCATGTTATTTGGCCTGCCCACGATCGCTCCGGCCGAAGAAGAAAGCCTTCGAAACCTTGCGCAAAAGGTCTTTCAGCCCTTGCCCCGGGATATGTCAACGGCGGAGAGCCCTGTAACGCCGGAGCAGGTCGGGCTGGGACGGGCCTTATTCTTCGAACCCAGGATTTCCTCGGACGGAACCACCAGCTGTGCCCGCTGCCATCAGCCGGCACTGTACGGGACGGATGCTCTGCCGCGGTCCATCGGCGCGGAGCACCGAGCGACGCCAAGGAACGCCCCGACGGTGCTGAATGCGGCGCTCGACTTTGTTGCACACTGGCGGGGCGATCGAAAGTCCGTGGAGGATCAAGCCACCCAGGCCCTGGTGGGCCCCGCAAGTTCCGGAAATCCCAGCGCCAAGGCCGCCCTGGCCAGGCTGAGCGCGATCCCAGGGTACGTCGAGTTGTTCAGAAAGGCCTTTCCCGGCGAGGACGACCCGATGACGCCCGAGAATTTCGGTCGGGCTGTGGGCGCCTACGAGAGGACGCTCGTCACCCCTTCCCGCTTCGATGCGTTTCTCACCGGCGACGACGGGGTGCTGACGAGCGCCGAGCAAGTCGGTCTGCGTGAGTTTATTCACGTCGGGTGCGCGACGTGCCACAACGGGGTGGGTGTCGGCGGCGGGCTGTACCGGAAGTTCGGGGTCGTACAGAACTACTGGGAGGCAACCGGCAGTCCGAACCCGGACAAAGGGCGATTTGACGTGACCCACGAGGAGAGTGATCTCTACGTCTTCCGGGTGCCGAGTCTCCGAAACGTCGTGATGACCCCTCCGTACTTCCACGATGGATCCGTACCCACGCTCCGAGCCGCTGTCCGGATCATGGGCAAGGTGCAATTAGGCCAAACCCTTTCAGAAGACCAGATTGAACACATCCTCGCGTTCTTGGGCAGTCTCACCGGACCGCTGCCCTCGGACTTCAGCAGCGTGCCCGTCCTTCATCCGGCGACATTCAAATCAAGTGAACCCGGCACGCGGGAGTGATGAGAGAGGTGGGGCACCCGTGCACTCCGACGTTCCTCACGGCGACGCCATCGGTCAGGGAACGGTCGCACATCCAGCTCCCGTCAGTCCCCCTTGAAGGCGAGGTCTGTCCAGGGATGAAGCCTGTGTGGGCGCGGTCAGCCATCCGGCGCGTTCTCCTCGTGTTCCTCATGACCGTGGTCTCCTGTCTGGTCGGTGCGCAGAATCGGGGAATTCCCGAGAGCGCGAGTGCAGAGGAGCCGGCCGACCTCAAGAATCCCTTCGACGGAGACCCGGCGGCGATCGAGCGAGGCCTCGAGGTGTACAACGAGCGATGCTCATTCTGCCACGGCACGCGGGGGCATGGGGCGAAGGGACCCTGCCTGACGTGCGGTCACTTCCTGTATCGCGGCGGCTCCAACGCCCAGCTCTTTGCGACCATCAGCGGCGGGATCCCCGGCGGCCAAATGGGGGCGTTCGCGTCAAGCGTCAGCAGCGTGGACATTTGGAAAATCATCGCCTTCCTCCGGGAGGAGACCAAGAAACGGACTGCTGAAGCCGCTCCCGAGACCGGCACGGCGCCGGCCGCATCTTCGACGTCTCCGGTTCCCGCGCGAGCCGCCCCTGCGTACGTCCCGCCTATTTCCGGGGGGGCCGACAATGATTAGGCAGCGCAGCACGGGTCGGGTCTGACCGCGCGCTGGGTCTGGCTGGGGTGGTTGCCGGTTGGCTGCATGGTCTTGACCGGGTCACCAGCCTGGGCGTACCGGCCGTTCGTCTCGACCGACGCGGCCGTCGCTGACCCGAAAGAGGTCGAGATCGAGCTCGGATACTTTCAGTTCGCCCGAACGCGCGATGAGGACCTCTTTACCACGCCCACGGCGGTCCTGAACTACGGGCTGGTCGACCGACTCGAGATCGTCGGCGAGTTCGCCGTCGAGGAAGGACGACACGCAGGCCTGCAACTCGTCGATCCGGCGGTATTTCTCAAGGCGGTCCTCCGGGAGGGGGTGCTCCAGGAGAAGAGCGGGTTGAGCGTGGCCCTCGAGGCCGGGCCCCTGCTCCCGTCATCCGCGCCCGGCGAAGACGGGGTCGGCTTCGAGGCAACGGGGATCGCCAGCGGGGAGATCCGTCCGGTGACGTATCACCTGAACCTTGGCGCCGGCGTGACCCGGATGGAGACGCGCCCTTTTTGGACGTGGGGCCTGATCACCGAACTGCCGGTCATTCCCGCCTTCAGAGTGGTCAGTGAGGTAAACGGCGAGAGCGTCGAGCAGGAGCGGGCGAACAACTCGGTCCTCGTCGGCTTCATCTGGCAGCCGTTCGAGTCGCGAAAGTTGTGGATCGATGCCGGGGTCCGTCACGGCACTACCAGTGCCGCCCCTGAGTGGCAGGTCACCGTCGGCCTGACATTCGGATTCTCGCTTGCTCGGGAACGCCGATGACGGGACGTCTCAAAATGAACGTAAAAGCCAAGGAGGCTCGGGCGTGACGATCGACGTGCGGCCGACGTGGGTACTCTTTCTTGCGGTCGGCCTCCTGCCTCTGGGCGGCGGATCGCACCTCGGCGGGCCGGGCGCCGCCGCCGCCACCATGGGACAGGAAGAAAAGACACCGGTTTCGTCGTCCAATCCCGTCTCGGGTCACCCGGACGCGATCGGGCAGGGACGGGCGCTCTACTTCAAGTTTTGCGCGCCGTGTCATGGGCCGCACGCCGACGGGGAGTCACGGTTCGGCAAGTACGCGGCCGACCTGCGGAAGTTTTCGCTCGGCTACCGCACGTTCGTCGTCACCGTGCAGAACGGCCGCACCGGAAAGCAGATGCCACCCTGGAAGGAGTACCTGAGCGAGCAGCAAATCAGTCAAATCGCAGCGTACCTCGAGACCCTCGCCATCGAGGGCGCGGACTGGAGGTGAGCGTGAAGATCGCCGCCCTCGTGATGTTCCTGGAGAGTCTGGCTGTCGGCCTTGCCTATGCCGGGGAGTCGCAGACGCTGAGAGAGAACTCGTGGTTGTGCACCACGCCCGAAGCCTACGATCAGGCCGTTGAGGCAGAACGGAAGAGGCAAGGTAACGGCCTCCAGGAACTGAAGGACCAGCTCCTCGATGCGAAGCTCTGCATGTACGTGGACCACCAGTATGTCGCCAAGATGCGGGTTCCCGTCGTCACGATCCTCGAGCGTCAGGGCGACAGGGTTCACGTGTCCTTCACGGCCGAGTGGAGGAAGCGCCTCGCGGTCCTCCACGAGCGGATCACCCGGATCATGTACGCCGGGTGGACGGGCGCGGAGAACCTGAAGGACTACGAACCGTAATGAAGTGGAGGCACCGGAGCTCACTCGTCCCGATCTCACGGTCAGAAGAATGGACAGGGCCCCATGAGATACGGCGCCCTGTCCTCGACCGAAGCGAACAACCGGCTACCGAGAGGGGCTGCTCCTCACCCTCCGTCGGCGCCTTCTGCCTGTCAGTCGCCGTACTCGAGGGGGCGCCTTCTCGCTTGAGCCGTTCCAAGCCGTCGCGCTCGCGCTGTTGAGACGCCTGTTCATCGGACTCGTTGTGAATTCCGCTCTCCGTCACGGGGGGCGGGGGAAGAGGTTGGTCAGGGTGCACCCACCGCTCCGACTGAGCGATTGCCTTCGGAGACCACGCCAAGGATCCGGCGGTGAAGGCGGCGGCGATGATAACGGACCACCTCATGCATCCATTCGGACGCCATCGTGAACGGGCCCGTACCTGAGGGGCCCTGGTCGTGCTCCATCGAATCAGTGGGTCTTGGCGTGTTGCGTTTTGGCCTGGGCCAGCGCTTGTCTCAATGCCTCACCGATCTGGCCTGGCGTACCGACTCCCCAGAAGTGCATGAAAATCAGCGAGGGCATGCCATGCAGCAGGTGGTTGTGGATGGCAGTGACGCCCAGGCCACCGGCTCGGAGCTGTCGGAGGACCGGATTGACCTCGTCATCCGTGAGGACGAAATCACCCGTGGTGGCCACACGGCCGCCATCGATTCCCTGAAAATTGAACGCGTGGGCCATCCCCATCGAAGGCAGCAGCAGGGCGCCGTCGGCATGGATATCCTCCGGCCGGGGCACACCGATCGAGAGGACTCCCCCCTTGACGGTGCCCGAATGGCCGAAGCTCTGCTGGAGCGCTCGAGCCCAGTCGGGCACCTCAGCAGTCGGCCCGGCCGATGAGGCCGGGGGTGGGGTGGCGGTCTCAGCGATCGCCGCTCGGATGCCCCGGGCGAGCGCGGTGGCATCGCCTGTGCCGAGGAAATGGAGGTACATCACCTGCGGCGTCTCGCCGACCAAGTGGTTGTGCAGGGCAGTCACCGCCAGGCCGTTTGACTGCAGGGCCGTCACGACGGGATTGATCTCCGACGGCAGCAAGGCGAAATCCCCATCCACCACGGTCGCGTTGTCGTCGCTTCTGAAGGCCGCCCAGCCCCCAAGGGCGAGGCCCGTCTTGATCGGCGTGCCGCCGACCGAGACCTTGAGGTCGCTTCGCGGAAAGCCGACCCGATAGACGCCGGCTTGGTTGAGTTCCCCTTTGCGGCCGACAACGTCCGAAACCGCGTTCCAGTCCGATTGGGCGTCGGCGCGGGGCGGCAAAGATCCGGTGATTGGCAGCAGGACGACCACAGAGGTCAGGAGCGAGATTCTCAGAAAGCGCCAGAGCATAACACACCTCCTGAAGGGGCGGTGGGCCCGCCCGGGCTGTCGAGTGTGGTGGGAGTGTAACGCTTGACGTGATGGGTATCAACCGTTACCTTTACGGTCAGCCGGTGGGCCTGAGACGCAACCCGTGCGTCTGGCGGTCTGGAAGTCACCGGACACCAAACAAGGGGTAGGAGTTCGCAATGGCCGAAACCGGCGTCCTGCCTCGAGTGCCAATCTCTCAGCTCGTGCGCTATTTCCTGCGCCTCGGCGCGCTCGGCTTCGGGGGGCCGGTCGCTCTGTGCGGACAGATGGAGCGGGAGCTCGTCGGCGAACGGAAGTGGCTGACGAAGGAGGAGATGCGGGAGGGGATCGCCGTCTGTCAGTCGCTGCCGGGCCCGCTGGCGATCCAGGTCGGCGTCTTTGTCTCGTATCTCCGGGGAGGCGTCTGGGGGGCGTGGGCGGGCGGCTGGGCCTTCATCTTCCCCAACTTCCTCATCGTGGCGGCCCTCGGCGCCCTCTACGTCCACTTCGGCGGATTGTCGCCCGTCACGGCCATCTTCTATGGGGTCAGTCCCGCCGTCATCGCCCTGATTCTCCACTCCTGCTACCGCCTGGCGCGGCTCGGGATGGAAGACTGGTTGCAGTGGGTGATCGCGGGGGTCTGCTTCGTCGTCACGGTGGCCCTGCAGGCCGAGGTGGCCCTGCTGTTCATCGGTGCCGGAGTCGTCGGGCTCCTCTATTACGGCGCCGTCTTCGCCGGGAACCGCTCGATGGCATCGCTGCTGGCCGCGATCCCTCTCGGTGGTGCGGCGGGCCCGGGCCATCTCGAACCCATCCTGGGCAGACTGCTCGCCTTCTTTCTCAAAGCGGGCTCGCTGACGTTCGGCAGCGGGCTCGTCATCGTGCCCTTTCTGCAGAAGGGCCTCGTCCAGCAAACCGGCTGGCTCGATGAGCGGCAATTCCTGGTGGCGGTTGCGATCGGGATGATCAGCCCCGGTCCCGTCGTCATCACGGCGACGTTCGTCGGCTACCTCGTCGCCGGGTTCTGGGGCTCCGTCGTCGCCACCGTGGGGATCTTTCTCCCCTCCTTCCTCCTCGTTCTCCTCGTCGCCCCGATTCTGGTCCGTCACCGGGGGAACGCAAAGGTCCAGGGGTTCGTCAAGGGCGCGTATGCAGCGGCCATCGGAACCATTCTCGGAGCCAGCGTGCTCCTGGGGAAAATCGCCATCGGCGACTGGCTCACGGCACTCATTGGGGCGGGGTGCCTCGTGGCGCTTTTCCGGTGGAAGGTCAGCAACCCGCTGCTCGTCGCGGTGACCGCGATGATCGGACTGGTTGCGTTCCCGCTCCTCAAGCCCCTCTGGGTCTTCGTGAAGTGACGGGCGGCATCTCACTGGCTGGAGGCATCAGAGCGGATGGTCTTGTAGAGGGGTGCGTCTCACCTCGGTGAGGAGGGTCTCATGGAGCTCCGGAGTTGGCGAACAGGCCTGAGATGGGTGGGACTGACGATGGCAGCTGCCAGTGCTTTCCTGACGCCGCGGGTGACACCGCCGATGGCGGCGTATGGGGGGGACACGAGTGGACAAACGCTCAGCCAGGTGGGGGTCATTGATCTGCCCGGTCCCCCTGGCCGCCGCTTCGACTACCTCGCGATTGACTACGACGACGACTATCTCTTCATCAACCACCTGGCCGCGGGCGTCCTCTATGTCGTCGACCTGAAGACGAACACCGTTGTCAAGACAATCGCCGATGTGCCGGGCGGCGAGGGCGTCGAGTATGTGCCGGAACTCAAGAAGCTCTACACGTCAAACGCGTGGGATAACACGATCGGCGTCATCGATCTTCGACAGATGCGAGTGGTGAAGAAGCTGCCGACCGAGGCCAAGCCCGATGGCAGCACCTACGCGCCGCCGTTCCACAAGCTCTACGTCTCGGACGAGCGGGGACGGGCCGAGGCGGTGGTCGACGTGCTTCAGGACACGATCGTGGCGACGCTGCACTTTGACAGTCAGACCGGCACGCCGCAGTACGACCCCGTGACCCGGCAGGTCTACGTGAACTTGCAGGACGATGATCTGGTCGCCGCCATTGATCCAGCCACGGACGCGGTCACCGGTCGTTATGCGGTCGAAGGGTGCCAGGGAAATCATGGGATGGCGCTTGATCCCGAGCACCGACGGGCGTTTCTCGCCTGTCAGGGGAACAACGTGCTGGCGGTGTTCGATCTTGAGACCCACCGATCGATCGCCCACATCCCGCTGCCCCGCGGCGCGGACGTCGTCAGGTTCGACCCGGGGCTTGGACGCGTCTACGTTGCCTGTTCCGTTGGCGCGATCTCGGTCATCCACGAGGACGATCCCGATCATTTCCGGAAGGTCGAGGACTTTCCGGTGGAGTGGAAGGTCCATAGTCTCGAGGTCGATCTCCGGACCCACCGGGTCTATGCGCCTGAGGAGCAGGAAAACGGCGAGCCGGTCGCTCGACTCCTGATTTTCGATGCCGTCGACGCCCGCCGGAACTAGAAGCTCGGACCAGGGCGGTCTGTAACGCTTGACCCTACCAGTATCACCTGTTACCGTCGTCACGAATCACTGAGGAACGCGGAGATGGGACTGGGCGAGTGGCCCGCAGGTCGACCGAGCGAGAGGACAAAGAGCGATGAAGCTGAATGATCGAGGAATTGCCCTGGCGACGGCGGTGGCGGTGGTCATGGTTGTCAACGGATGGGGCTCGGGAGGGGGCTCCGTGGCACGAGCTGAGTCTGAGGTGCCGGCGACGAATCCCTTATCCGGGGATGCGAAGGCGATTGCGGAGGGCCGGTCGTGGTTCCGGAACGTCTGTGGCGTCTGCCACGGGGGCAGGGCGGATGGGGCAGGAGATCGTGGACACGGGGCCGACCTGCGTGTGTTCAACAAAGGGTTCAGGAAGTTCGTTGAGACCGTGAAGAACGGGAAGGATACGGGCGTCACCATGACGATGCCCCGGTGGGGTGGGGTGTTGAAGGACGAGCAGATTTACCAGATCGGCGCGTATCTGGAAACGTTGGCCATCCAGGGGGCGAATTGGGGGGAGCCCACCAAGTGACCTCCGTTTGGCTGAGTCGGACGAGCAGGGTGGAAGAGGCCTCACGTGTGGCCAAGTGGAGGAAGTGATGTGGCGGGTGAAATCGGCGTTCTCCCGCATCTCCGGTGGGATCGTGCTGGCGGCCGGCTTATTCGGTTGTGAAGGAGGCGGCGGGCCGCCGGTTGAAAGCGCGTCCGAACTGAAGCTGGCGGACGGTGTGCCGTCGACACGGTTTGACTTCGAGAGTAAGGATCTCGGGGGATGGCAGACGGTCGACGGCCGGTGGGCTATCGAGGACATGGCCGGTGCTCCCAGCGGCCACGCCGTGTTGGTTCAGCGGGCGGTCGACAACACCTTCAACGTGATCCTCGCGCCGGGCGGCCCGTATACGGACGTCGACGTCTCCGTTCGGTTCAAGCCAATCTCGGGAGCCGAAGATGCCTCGGGTGGCATCGTGTTCCGATTCGCCGACGGTCGCTATTACGTGATTCGAGCGAACGCCCTCGAAGGCAATTTCAGACTCTACTACTACGATCACGGCCGCTACCAGCTCGCCAGTGCTCGGGTGGGCCCCCCATCCCTCGGCGAATGGCACGTTCTCCGGGTCGTCGCGATCGGTGACCATATCCAGGGCTATCTCGACGGGAAGCTCCTGCTGGATCATCGCGATCGTCGGTTTCGATCCGGGGCGGTTGGCGTGTGGACGAAGGCCGATTCGATCACCGCGTTCGACGACCTCACGATTCGTGGCGTGTCTGTTGGCGGATAGGCGGAACGACAAGACTCAGACGACTTCAGGTACGGCGGACCGATAACAGGGCGTGACTGAACCAGCGCAAGATCCTCGCGTGCCCGATCTGCATCCGACCCGTCGCGTGGTGCTGAGGTTGGCTTTCGGCATGGGGCTCGTGCTGCCGCTCGTCAAGGCCGGAGCTGCAGAGGAGGCGGATCCAAGGAACGCCCGCCCGCGCGAGGGTGATCGATTCGTGTTCGCAACGGGTGAGCGTCAGGGGCACGTCGTGGTGCCTTCAGATTTGCTTGTCGGCGGGCCGCCAGTGATCGTCTATCCGGCTGACGCCGAAACAGGGGTCGTGAAGGACGGTTCCCGCCTCAATGAAGTTCTGCTGATCCGGCTCGAGTCCGACGCCCTCGCCCCGGAGACGCGCCCGTATGCACCCGAAGGGATTGTGGCCTACTCCGCGATCTGCACTCACGAAGGATGTGAGGTCTCGGCGTGGCGGGCGGAGGCGAAGATACTTGAATGCCCCTGTCATGCGTCCTTGTTTGACCCCAGGGATAGTGCTCGTGTCGTGAGTGGGCCAGCGCGGAAGCGGTTGAGTCGCCTGCCCCTCAAAATCGTTGATGGGGCGCTGGTCGCCGGCGGGGGCTTTTCAGGTCGGGTCGGGTTTCAGCCGGGATAAGGCGGGCGACCGGCGAGGAAGAGCTGAAGCTCTCGGGCACGGGGTGCGCCGTCGACCGGGTTTTGCAGCAAAGGGTGTTCGTGATGCGAAGCGCAGCTGATGCGCTCTGGACAGGAGGGTGGAGGAGAAGAGAGCGGCGAGGCCCAGTGTGACGACCCATAACAGTTTCAAGGGAGAGGAAGATGCGTAAGGCGTTGAGTGGGGCTCTGGTTCTCGCGTTCGTTGCGGTGATGGGTGGGAGCGGGCTCGCCGCGGAGGACAAGGACACTGAGGCGCTACTGAGCAAACTGAAGGACAGCAAGCGCTCACTGGCAGACGGTATCAAGCAGGCCGGGCAGGAAGACGGCTATGTCATCTCAGCGAAGTTCGAGATGGATGGAGACGACGTGAGTCTGAGCGTGTACACGGCGAAGGAGGGAAGGGAGACCGACGCTGAGCACAACACGCTGATGGAGCTGTCCGGCGACCCGACGAAGGACAGCTGGGCCCCGAAGAAGGAGGTGTTCACCGACAAGGAGCACATCGCTCGGGCCTCGATGCACCTGACGCTCATGCAACTCGGCGACCGCTCGCTTGTCGATGTGATCAAGATCGCGCAAGCCCGTCAGTCGGGCTTCGTGTACTCCGCGAATCCGGCAGTGCGCAGTGGCAGACCGATCGTCGATGTGCTGGTCGCAACCCCTGACAACAAGAGCGTGCACTTAATTGTCGACATCCTCAACGGTAACGTTGCGGAGTCGGCGTAACGGCACGCGGCACAGCAGGGGAAGGCAACAGTCCGATGAAAGAAGGCGCCATGCTATCCACCTTCGCGGATTCTCATGTCAGGAGTATTTCACGCCGTCGCTTCCTTCTTTCGCTGGCCATCCGCTCCACAGGTACCCTGGCGTTCATCAGCCTCCTCGTAGCGCCGAGAGTGGTTGAAGGTGCAGTCGAAGGGGCTGAGGAGGCGGAAGGGGCCGATGAGGGAGATCAGAAAGCGAGCAAGACGGGCGAGGATGAAGCAGCAGCGAAGCGAGAAAAGAAGCCAAAAAGCGAGAAGAGCGATGGTCGGGAAAAGAGAAGCAAAAGGGAAGGCAGCCAAAACGAACAGGACCATGACGACGACGATTAGGTGAGATTCGGCGGTCCTACGATGATTCAGCTCGCGCCTCACCTTCGCCGCCTATCGTGGAGCGGTGCACGGACGAGGACCGGATCGCACGGATCGTCGAAAGGGATCCCGCGGCGCGGGCGCGCCCGGGTGATCGTGTGAGCGCTAGCGGAGCCGTCGGCGGTCCGGCGGAAGTTCGCGCCGATTGGGGTGTCGTCGACGTCCGGGCGTTACTCACCGCCTTCGGGGCCGCGCCGACGCGGGCCAGGGCCACGATCGTCGTCCAGGGCGCGGGCCGGCGGATGGCGCGCGCTCTGGCCGGCCTCGGCGCCTGCTGGGGGCCGGCGGTCGTGTCGATTTTCGTCCCGGTCGCCCATTTCGTGCTCGTTCCGACCTTCACGAGATCGTCAGCCACGCGTGGCGGGCGCAACAGCGCTTGCACCGCCGCTACCGCCATCCCGTCGGCCACGGCAAACGCACGCCGGTCGCCGTGGCGGCGATCGCGCGCGAACTGGTGGGATTCATCTGGGCCGCCATGACCCGACACGAGAGCCGGCGCCAAGCCGCTTGACCATCGTGGCCGAGGCGAGGAGAGGTCGAGGGTAGTGACTCCCAGATTCCCGAGTGGCGTCGGCCCCGGCGCGATGTTGGCACGACTGGAGAGTCCTCGCGCCACCTATGCGACGCCCGGTTTCTGGATCGAGACGATTCGCGCCCCTAGACGGAGGCAGCTCCCGACGAAGCAGTGTCATGCGGCTCTGCGCTTCGGAGCAACCCGCGCATATCAGCCTGACTCGTCGTCGAAGCCGCCCCATCATCAGCCGTGCGCCGGCGTCCTCGGGAAACTATCCACGCTCACCCCGCCCATGCTCGGACGGCAACATCCACCGAGAGATCGACGGCGCCGTTACAAACCGCTTGACAGCCGGTCCTTCCATATCAGGTGGCGTGCGGTGGCGTCTCGCCCTCCTGACGATGGCGCTCCTCCTAGCTGTCGCCGCGCCGGTAGGCGCGCAGCACTCTCGGATCGTCCTGCGATTGAGGCCGAACGGCCAGCTGGCGGGCAGGATGTCGTGCGCCACAGCATATTCCATGATGGCCACACGTTGCTGGACGCGGAGACGGCATCGGAGACCGATCACGTCCTTGCGCTTTCTCGCAATGGAGACCCCCCCTTTTCCTTGATCCCGTCCATCCTGTACAGGGAGTCCCATTCTTATCGACCTCCGGTGAAGAATTGCCGGTTGAGATCCTTGGAGGGTGTGAACCGACGACCGTTCGGTTATGCGGCCTCACGGTGCGCGATGGACGACCCCACGCTTCAGGATCAGGTCGACGCTCGGAAACGCCCGTTGGGCAGCCTCCGGCACCCGCCTCCAGTGCACGGCTCCCGGCCGGTCCTTGAAGTAGTCGAACGGCAGCGCGCCCGGCCCGCCCGGCCGACCGACGACGATCCGACCGATCATGCCCGCCTCCTCGTGCGGCCGGCAGAAGTAATCGTAGACGCCCTCGACGGTGAGCGTGACCTCGAAGTGATCGCCGGGGTTCACCAGGAAGCCAGAATCCCACGGGGTGGCCTCGACGGGGATCCGGAGCGAATGTAGGTCGTTCTTCGGGTGGTACGCGGTCGTCGTGTGGACGTTCGCCGCGACGACCCAGCGCACGGTCGCGCCGGGATCGACGCGTACGCCGATCGGGTCGAACCACACCTCGGCGCCGCGCGGATCGCTCTTCATCCGGATCTTGACAACCCCAGCCGCCCCTGCCGGGCACAGCCGGGCGAGGCGGCCGGCGAGCGCGAGCCCGCCGGCCAGAACGAACTGTCGCCGTGTCGGCATTCGGTGCCGGCTACTTCGCGAGCGCCGCAGCCTTGTCCGGCGAGACGTACCAGAGCACGACGTGGTAGTGGGGCTCGGCCACGCCCGGGTGCCCGGCGTTGTAGTACAGGTCAACGTGATCGACCTTCTCTTTGGCAACGTTCAGGTTATTGAACGCTTTTTGCGCCTCGATATCCTTCAGGGGAATCATATAGATGGAGCTCACGAGTGTACCGGCTCGGTCGTACGCAAGGAAGGGGCCGGCGGGCAGAGTCGTCGGATCCACGTAGAGCGTGCCCAGCCCGGGAATGAAGTCCGGCAGCGCAACCAGCGAGCTCACCTTCTTGTAGGCGCCGCCGGGCGGCGCCGTCATGTTCTGCGCCATGCTCTGCGAGCATCCGGCCAGGAGAAGGACCGCGAGGGCGAAGAGGCTCGAGCCGAATCTGAGTCGCTTCATGATCAGCTCCTTCGGCGAAATCAAAGTTTTCGGTGAGAGGCTCTGTCGGGCGCTATGCTAAACGCGTAGGGGTAGTTACGCAAGTTAGAACTTATACAACTACGAAGGATGACCAGCTACGGCGAGCTCCCTGCGGGAACCAAGGCAGATATTCTTGAATATCTGACCAAGCAAGAACTTAGTGCTCGGAGCCTGGCGGAGAGGCTTCAGGTGAGTTCGGCGGCTGTGCGGCAGCACTTGGCGATCCTCGAGGCCCTCGGTCTCGTCACCCGCCGCAAGGTCGTGACCGCGCCAAGCCGTCCGACCCACCTCTACCGCCTGTCGGTGCAGGGCACGCGGGTATTCCCGAAGCGGTACGATCTCCTCCTTCGCTACCTTGTTGAAGAGCTGCTGGAGCGGCACGGTATCGACGGCGTCGGCGGGATCCTGGCGGCCGCAGGCCGACGGCTGGCCGAGCGGGTCCGGGAGCGGCTCGCATCCGCCGACGAGCGCACGCGCTGGCGGCTCCTGGTGGACTGGCTCGAGCGCGAGCTCGCGTGGCGGGCGGACGTGACCGAGGAGGGTCCGGGGGCACGCCGCATTACGATCCACCAGTGCCCGTTCCTCGACGTCGCGCGCGTCCATCCCACCGTCTGCGGCGCGTTCTTCGCCTCGCTCGTTTGCACCCTCTACGGCGAGGTGCCCGTGGAGCACGGGCCCGCGGGGGCCGGGCCGGCCTGCTGCTCTTTGCTCGTATCCGAGATCGCCGCGCCCCGCTGAAAACCCACTCGACGTTGACGGTGGCAGCTCATGCCTGTTGCAACGGTAAAGCTCCGCGACGTCAGGGCCCTACCTCTCTTTATTCTGGGTCGCTTGGGTTATTGAAGAGTACCCCCAGCTTGATGCTCCCGTGTCCAAGCTGCGGGAAGTTGGGGGCACTGGGGGTTTCCGGGATCCAGGTTCGACGCCGTATCGTCGGGCGGGAAGATCACTAGCGCCGGATGGCGCCCCCGCGATCGACCGTCCCGTTTTCATCAGGCTCGATGTGGCCGACGCGTGCTTCGTGCCGACGGAGCCGGTCGTGGCCCTGGACGTGAACGGCGACTTCGGCGCCTCTCCGGTCTGGCAGGACAGCAATTGCCTGGCGATCTTTCACGGCGACGCGTTCCGGTTCGCCTGGGCCGCCTTCCACCCCGACACGTCCGTTCATCCGTTGCCCTGAACCGGCGAGGCGACGAGCCGTCGTGCTCGCGCCCGCCGGCGATGAAGGCTCTCCGGTCGGCGAGCAGGGACTCTTGGCGGCGCAGGAGTTATTGAGCCAGCGCCACTTCCTTGATCGCGAGCACGCGCTGACCGCCGGGGGCGGTGTAGAGGTCGCCCGTGACGGTCACGATCTGCTCGAGATGCTCGCGGATCAGGGTGTTCGGGTCGACAATGGGCTTGTCGGCCATCAGGGTGTACAGGACGTTGGCCTTTTCGTCGAGCAGGGCCATCCGCGCCCCGGCTTTGTCGCAGCCGATGGCGCATTCGCGATGTCCCTCGCCCTTCTGCCCCATCGTCAACCAGCACACATTGTCGACGACGCGGCCGGTCACACTGACGGGTTTGCCCTTGGCCGCTTCCCCCCAAGCCGCCCCGGTGGCCAGCGCGAGCCCGACGATCAGGAACACGAATATCCGACAGCCGTTTTTCATGGTCCGTCCGCCTCTCTTGGAGAAGTGCTAGGTGATTCTCGATACCTCTCAAACCCGGCAACGGAGTCACTTTATTCCCGATAGACCCTGATCGTGGTCGCACTGGTTCTCGAGGCGGTGTCGCCCCCCGTTCGCGCCAGCCCTCTGCGTCAAGAGGGTGGGGATCCCTCATCGCCTCGCTCTTCCTGACCTCCGCCTCCCCGGTCCTGCAAGTCGCCCAGATCAGCGAGACCCCCCGTCCCAGCGAGCTCGGCGTCCTCGGCGGTGCTTTCTCGGCCGGCGGTGCCTCGGATGAAGAGCGGCGGGAGCGACGCCTTCGACCTCGAGCCAGATCTCAGCCCGCGGCCGGCCTGCGGCTCCGGGTTCGCCCGTTGATCAGCGCGCTCAGCGTGGCCACGGAGAACGGCACGGAGTACGTAAGCGGAGCCTTCCAGAGCAACGCGGACACTAGGGACCATCGCTCAGGCGAGCGGTCCGCGACACTACGCCGTGGGCGGGCTCGTCTACTTCATCACCAAAGATTTTGGGGCAGACATTCGGGCCGGGGTTGGCCTGAACCAGCAGGCGAACGACTTCCTCGCCGGTACGGGATTTGCCGTCCGCTTTTGATCACATGATTCGCAGCCAGCTCCCAATGGCTCGGCGCGGCAGCTGGAGGGGTGTTGATGACCGAGACGTTGTTTGCGGCCACAAGGTGGGAGACCCCGTTCGGAGCAGGTGCATTGCGAGTTCGGTGATTGCAGGCCCTCGATGGAGCCACGCGAATTGGTCAACGTCCTTCGTTGACTGTCGCGGATCTTGATCGATGACCATAGTGAAGTCGTGAAGGCTCTGTAAAGCCAGCAGAGGGTGTAGAATTTAGCCGCAGTGTCCCGGAGGGGAGTAACTGCCGCCCGACAGGGCGAAGGTAGGGTCAACATACCCGGCCTCGTGCTCGTGGCCCCACCGGCGGGCTCTCATGCCTGCCCGGCCAGACCTCCGGCCCACACCCAATCGCGGAGCGATGTGGGGCGGGTCGGGGTGTATCGCGTCATCGTCAGACCACCAGCCCGTGACGTCAGCTCCCCTGGAGTCATTCATGAGCAGTGTGTTGGCGGTCATTCTCGTCGTCGTGGCCGGAGTACCTGCGTTCGCGCTGCGGCTTGGCGCCTGGGCGCCTCCGGTGGAGGTCGCGACGCTCCTCTTTGGGCTCGGGATCGTCGGGGCCGCATTTGCCATGTCCTGGGGGGCGGAAGCGGCCGAACATGACATCCCCAGGGCCCTGGCCCTGATCACCGTCGCCCTGTTGGCGGTCCTTCCGGAGTACGCCGTCGACATCATCTTTGCCTGGAAGGCGGGCGGGGATTCGGCCTTTGCCGCCTTTGCCGCCGCGAATATGACCGGCTCCAACCGGTTGCTGCTCGGTCTCGGCTGGCCGACGGTCGCCGTGTTGACCTGGGCCGTCCGTCGCGAACCGATCATCCGGCTGGACCGCAGCAGCGTGCCGGGACTCTTCTTCCTTGGCCTCGCCACGGTCTACTCATTCTGGCTGCCCTGGAAGGCCAACATTTCGCTGATCGACAGTGTCGTCCTCATCGGTCTTTTCATCGCGTACGCCGCGATCGCCGCCCGATCGGAGGTGGTTGAGCCCGTGCTCGTGGGGCCGGCCGCGGCAATTGGGGCCCTGCCGTCAAGCCGGCGGCGGGCGGTGGTCATTGGCCTGTTTGTCTATGCGGCCGCTGCCGTCGCGGTCTCCGCCGAGCCGTTTGCCGACGGGTTGGTCCGGACGGGGCGAGCGTTGGGGATCGACGAGTTCTTGCTCGTGCAGTGGCTCGCGCCACTCGCCAGCGAGGCGCCAGAATTCCTGGTGGCCATCCTACTCGCCGTCCGGGGCCAGGCGATCCCCGCCCTTGGCCTGCTCCTCTCATCCAAGATCAACCAGTGGACCCTGCTGGTCGGGAGCCTGCCGATCGCGTATTCCGTCGGCGCCGGGAGTCCGGCTGCGCTGCCGCTCGATCACCGGCAGGTGGGCGAGGTGTTCTTGACCGCCGCCCAGAGCCTCTTCGGTCTCGGGGTGCTTGCCAGCATGTCGCTCAGCCTCAGGGCGAGCGCGGTCCTCGCGGGTCTCTTCGTCGCCCAGTTGGTCGCGGGCGGCGTGCTCCGCGCTGGCTTCCACAAGGGCAGCGCTGCGACCGCGGAACTCTTCGTGTTCGGTGTGGTCTATCTCGTGTTTGCGATCAGAGCGATCGTGCGGGCGCGGCGCGGCTGGCTGTGCTTTGTTCGCGGAGCAAGTCCACGGTCGACGGGTGAGAGCGGCCTCTAAGCTTCGTCGGGGCAGGATTGGTGCCAAATTGGTGCCCCACTTGGACGAACACGCCTACTGAGGCCGGGCCGGGCTAAGGTCGGACGGCGGTGCCGTTCACCTCGAAGGTAAGGTCGTGACCCACTCCCGTGCGGATCCCCTTGGAGAATTATGAATCGAACCCCGGTGTTGCTTGGATTCTTGCGCTCAGGAGCGAGGCCGAGATGTTTGCAACCGCTGGCCGCTCAAGTCACAACTCGTGGAGCGCTACCATGACCGGCGGAAGGAGTATCCGAACTACGAAGCCGAAAGCGGGTATACCGGGCTGTACGTCTTGAAGACCGCCATCGAGAAGGCGAATCGCCTTGTCGGCGGCTGGCCGGACGACAACGCCATCATCGCTGCGCTCGAGGGTCTGCTATTCCCCGCTCCTGCCGGCTACATCTACATCCGCCCCGACAATCACCAAGGGTACAAGGACGGATTGACCGGCTTCAGCATGAACTCGCCGGACTATGTGTTCCCCATTCATGATCCGAAGCGGCGGATTACGGTCCCGATCCGGAGCATCACGGCGCCACCGGGCTGGCGGAAGGCAGAGCCAACCGCGACGTATTCGTGGATCGAGCAAACGTGGCCGACAGCGTCTGTGTAGGCGGTCCCAGCGCTGAACGGGCGGGGCGGCCGCGAGGCCTCGCGCCCATATCCTGCCGCCTGTGCGGTGCCGATCTCATCGAAAAGGGCGAGATCACTCAAGATCGACTCGCCAACGGGGTCGAGCGTCTGGAGCGGTTCATCGCGTAACTCCCACCGAACACATCGGTCGCGCTCGAGGCGTCCGGTACCTGGTGGTGGCTGGTGGACCTGCTCGAGCACCTTGGTCATCAGCTAGCGCAGTCTGGCGGCGCTGACGACGTCGAGGAACGCGGCGATCTCGAAGTTGAGAAAGTCCACGTCCGCCGGGAAGAACCCGCCGGCCGAGGCGTGCCCGGTGATCGTCTGGGGGCTGATGGTGACGTAGCGCACGTCGCGGATGTAGCGCGAGGCCTCCAGCGGCTCCCACTCGGGATTGAGCAGGTCCTTCTGGCCGGTCAGGATCAGCGTCTTGGCCTTGATCGCGCGCAGCGCCTGGACATAGTCGCCGTTCATGCCGGGCGTGGTACCGACATCATGCGCGTCGTACGCCCACGTCTGGTAGATCCAGTCGTTGGCGTCGAAGATCTGAATCTGCGCGTCCTCTTGCTTCTTCAGCCACGGCAGCACGTCCAACGCGCGCGGGAACTGGTAGCGGTACATCTCGGGCGTGCGGGCGGCAAGGAAGCCGAGGATGTCGCGCCAGAGGCGGATGCCGTTGGCGGGCGGGGTGCTGTAGTTGCCGCCGTTCCAGGCCGGATCGAGCATGATCGCCTTGCGGCTGGCCTCCATCACCACCACGCTCCACGGTGGCGTCCGGGCCAGCGGCACCATCGCCACGAGGCTGTCCATGAAGTCGGGATGGCTCACACCCCACTGCAGCACCTGCATGCCCCCCATCGAGGGCCCCACGACCGCGACGACGTGCGCGATCCCGAGGTGCTCGGTCAGCAGCCGGTGCTGCGAGGTCACCATGTCGCGGATGAGGAAGCGCGGGAACTTCATGCGCGGCTGCTCCTGGCTGTTCGAGGGCGAGGTAGTCAGGCCGTTGCCGATGGCGTCGGTGGCGACGATGAAGTACTTCGTGGGATCGAGCGCCTTGCCGGGGCCGATGAGGAAATCCAGGCGATGGTGGTTGCCGCCGATGGCGGTGACCATCAGCACGGCGTTGGACTTCTGCGCGAGATGGTGAAGTTCTTGATGACCTCGCCGCTCTCGAGCGGGAGCTCGCCGAGCCGGTACTGCTGGTGCGGCGGCTGATTGGGCCCGTGCGCAAGCGCAGGCAGGGCCGACAGCGCGAGGCAGGCGAGGCAGGCGAGCCCGGCAGCACCTACGGCGGATCTGTGCAATGCCGATCTCCTTTCGGGCGTCAAGGCGTCCGGTTTAAGGGGGGATTTGCGATATGGGTTCATTGTCTCCTTCGTATCACAGTGCCGAGTGACGACGTACCGCTTCAGCCGTCATTGTTGCGCAAGTCATTCTCGCGGCGCCCGCCGCGCGGCAATGCCCCGGGACATGCGGGAGCAAGATGCCCAGGGGCGCATTTGCCGTCGCGTAAGTGCTCGAAAGGAAGCCAACTCCGCGAGGCGACATACGCATTTCAGCGGCGTCTGATCGAGAAATTCCTTGCCAGGGTCACGCTCGCTATCTCAACGGGCACTGACCAACGTGCCGTCTGTCTCGGGGAGACGGCCGGGCCGGATCGAGCTCGTCTCACAGTCGTGATCGACAGCGCACGCCCAGGCGTCACGCTCGCGGAGCTCTGAAGCGAGGAGGACGACACCTGTCAGGCGTGCGTTGCGGGCGGCTTCCGGCCCCGAACGAAGGCCAGCGCACGATGACCCGTGGGCCTCATTTCTGCAGCGTCGAAGCCCGCGTCACGGAACATGTCTCGGAGGCGCCCGGCGTGGTCCCACCCGGTCCGGAGGCCCAGCACGCAGAGGAGGTGACCGATCCCCTCACCAGGCGTCGCGCCGAAGTCGACGGCAACAACGCGCCCACCCGGCTTGAGGACCCGGCGGATCTCCGCCAGCCCTC
>Ga0209056_10000210_pt1 | contig 64585 bp, 54 predicted proteins | sample GraSoiAngelo_114_FD_185876 | JGI IMG/M metagenome (GOLD analysis project Ga0209056, IMG submission 185876) | Grasslands soil microbial communities from the Angelo Coastal Reserve, California, USA - 14_0903_13_40cm (SPAdes) (version 2) | ecosystem: Environmental > Terrestrial > Soil > Grasslands...
ATGTGATAGATCTCCCACCCCGCGAAGTGGGGGCCGCTCACGTTCCACTGTCTCCGCTTGCCGTCCGCCGAGAGAACGAAGGCGCCCTTCCGCGTACCCACCAGCACCCGTACGCTACCCATGACCCACCCCTTTCATGACGTTCGCGAATCTCGCACTCTCCCGGCCACTCCGGCCAGTGCTACCTCCCCGCGGCCTTCTGGACGTCGGGCGGGAAGTCCGAGATCTCCTGTACCTGCCGCACCTCGATGATGTCGCCGTCCTGCATGGGGGCGCGCTTGGCCCATTCGATCGCTTCGGCCCGGGACTTGACCTGGATCATCCAGTAGCCGCCGAGCACCTCCTTCGACTCGGTGAACGGCCCGTCGGTGACCGTGGCCTTGCCGCCCGAGAACTTGACCCGGGCGCCGGTGGCGGGCGGGTGCAGCCCGTCGAGCGCGAGCACCACGCCGGCCTTGGTGAGCGACTCGTTGTACTTGGTCATCTTAGCGACGAGGTCCGCCGGGGGGGCAAAGCCCGGGGGCGCCTTCTCGTACCCCTTGGGGATCACCAGCATCATGAATCGCATGGTCGTCAGCTCCTCGCGATTACGGTTTGGTAACGGGCCCGTTCCAGGAATCGACGCCGGCCCAGCGCGACCGTGGCGGCGAGGATCCCCACGCAGAACGGAAGCGCCGCCGGTGCCACGCCTTGCGTGGCTACCGTCACGACGGTGGCGCCCGTCATGATGATCACCAACGCCACACGGGCTTGCTTGGTCGGGAGCGACATGGGAATGTCTCCTTCCGTTCGTGTACGGAGCCGGCCTCTCCGGGCTCCTACTCAAACGTCGAGCGACACCCCCCGAAATCGACACGCCCGGCTGGACCGTGGACGCCTGCTGGTCAGCACGGTCGGCCTAGCCGGGGCGCTACCTTGTGACACGACCTGCGACTACGTGCTCCAGCCGTGCCGGCGCGCGACCTCGCGCAGTCCCGCCCAGTGGGCGCGCTCGGGCCGCGGACTCGGCAGTGCCGGCGCCGCGAGGCCCGGCAGCTGGACGGGACACACTGCCCCGATGACGACGGGAACGGAGTAGACGGGCGGAGGGGCGGGATTGACCTGCGTGAAGTCGAGCTCAACGGCCAGGTTGTTGGCCGTCGCGTCGCGCACGGTGAGGGGGTCCAGGCCCCAGCGCCACGCGATCATCCGCAGCACCGACGTGTGGTCGTAGCGGATGTGCGAGGTATGCTGCCGGGGCGCGAACGGTGAGATGAGCAGGGTTGGCGTGCGGAAGCCGAGTCGGCCATCGGCGTTTCCCGCCGCCTGATCGGCCGGGGGAATCGGCGCCACCGGTGGCGGGACGTGGTCGAAGAAGCCGCCCCATTCGTCGAAGTTGATGACGAGGACCGTGCTCCTCCAGGCGGGGCTCTGGGTTACGGCCGTATAGATGCGGTTCATCATCGCCTCGCCGGCGCGGATGTCGCCGTGCGGGTGGTCGTCGGCGCCCGTACCGGTGAGCTCCTGCAGGAAGCTGCCGTCGACGAACGCCACGTGCGGGAGCGTGCCCGCGGCACAGTCGGCGTAGAACGCGTCGATTGGGCTGCTGATCGGCACGTACTTGGCGCCCCACAACCCCAGGAACGGCAGGTCAGCGTAGTAGCACCGCCCTACGAGGCCCCGCGCGGCCAGCCGGTCCCAGATGGTCGGCAGTTGAGAGATGGTGAAGGTGTTTTCAATCCGGTCGGTCTGGCCCGCGTGCTGGTAGATGCGATTGGGGAATGTCGGGCCGAGGATGGCGCAGAAGTATTGGTCGAAGGACGTCCAGTCGGGAACCGCGCGGCCGAGGAAGGCGAGGTCTTGCTGGCGGTAGTAACCGATGGAGAAGACGTCGTTGGCACGTAGCCACCCGTCGCACGCGCCGTCGTTGTACTCCACCCGTCCCCCCGCGTAGGAGTGGTCGGGATCGTTGTAGCTGCAGCCCTGGAAGTCGGGAGCCAGCGCAAAGGTCGGGTGATTCACGCCGCTGCTATCGGCGTACGTCAGCCCCTCCTGCCTGCCGTCGGCGCCCGGGAGCCAGCCGAGGAAGTGGTCGAACGAGCGGTTCTCCATCATGAAAACGATGACGTGCTCGATGCCGCACGATGCGGGGTCGGGCAACGGGCCTATGAGCTGCGCTCGCGTCGGCGCGATGATTGGGTGATCGCTGCATCCGAGCGCGACGCTGCCGGCCGCGGTGGCGGCGGTCGTCAAGAACGTGCGGCGAGAGATGGGTGACATCGCGACCTCCCTTCCTTGCATCGTGCGTACCGAGTGCAGACGAGGGTGCTCGCGCGGTGTCACTCACGCGTCCGGGCTCAGTTTCCGTTCCGTCACGCCCTGGGATGTCGCGGCGTTGCCACAGCTGTGTCGCTGACAGGAACTAAATGAGCGACTCTACCTGCGTCAGTTCGTCGCCGGGTGCGGATGGAGTGCGCAGCCGCACTGCATCCGCGCGGCGTCCGGGGCGCTCGGGAACAGGTGGTAGTACATCGCGACCATCATCGGGATGAACACCACACTGTTGTAGAACAGGTGCAGCTCGAGCCGCGGGAACCACAGCTGCACGATGCTCGTGGGCACCGGGGACCCGAGCAGCGTGCGGCCCGCGATCACCTGCCCCTGGAGCAGCGCGTGCTCGATGTGATGCCAGAACTGGATCACGAGCGCCGCGAGCCACCACGCCCGGGACCGGCCCACGAAGCCGGGCAGCAACGCCCAAATCCCGGCCAGCATGATCAGGGCATAGCCGTAGTGCAGCACCTCGGAGTGCACCAGCCACGGGAAGGCTTGGCCCAACACGCCGCGCGCCTGGTGCATCGGCCACTTCAGCACGTACACCTGATAGGCCTGCACCAGATGCTCGGCCCAGTGAGCGAGGACGATGACCATGAACGTGTGCAGCGCCCGCTTGTGCCATGGACCGTTGAGCTTGCCGACGAACGAAGACGTGAACGCGGTGCTGGCCATGCGCAGGCTCGCGGAGCCGAGGAGCGGATATTATGCGCCGCTCCTGCGAGGCGTGGCAAGGGTCGGTAGCTTCCCGGTGCACATCACGGAGGTTGCATAATGTCACCGCATCGTTTCCTGGCAATAGCCGCATTGCTCGCCGCGCCGCTGGGCATCGCGGGCGCGCAGGACGTCATGGATGCCAAGTCGGCCACCTACCTGCGCGATCGCTATCTCGCCGACATGGATACGGTCCATACGAAGGTCATGGCGCTCGCCAACGCGATCCCCGAAGAGAAGTACGCCTGGCGTCCCACGCAGGGCGTGCGCTCGGTGTCGGAGGTCCTGATGCACGTGGCGTCCGAGTGGCTCTACTACGGGCCGCTCTCGGTAGGGGGCAAGGCGCCCGCGGACTTCGGGCGGCCGCAGGAAACCCTGCCCAAGCTGGAGAAGGATTTCACGCGCAAGGCGCAAGTGCTCGACCAGCTCACGAAGGGGTGGGCCTACTATGTCGCGCAGATGAAACAGGTGGATGCGTCCAAGCTCACCGGCCGCTACGCTCCGTGGAACACCACGCTGGCGGAGGCGGCGTTCGGGATGACCGGTGACCAGCATGAGCACCTCGGCCAGCTGATTGCGTACGCCCGTTCCGTGGGGGTGATGCCGCCGTGGAGCAAGTGACGGAGGACCACGCGGCCGCGTATACTTTCCAGACCTACCAGGGAGGGATTCGTGCCGCCTCAGAGCTATGATGCCATCGTCGTGGGATCGGGCATCTCCGGGGGATGGGCCGCGAAGGAGCTCACGGAGAAAGGTCTCCAGGTCTTGCTGCTCGAGCGCGGCAAGAACATCGAGCACGTCAAGGACTACCTCAACGCGACCAAGGGTCCGTGGGAGTATCCCCATCGCGGGGGGCGCACGCGCGCGATGGAGCTGGCCTACCCGGTGCTGAAGCGTGACTACCCGCTCAACGAGAAGAACCTGGACTGGTGGGCCTCCGATCAGGACTCGCCCTACACGGAGATCAAACGGTTCGACTGGTTCCGCGGTTATCACGTAGGCGGCCGCTCGCTCATGTGGGGCCGCCAGAGTTATCGCTGGAGCGACTTCGACTTCGAGGCCAACGCGCGCGAGGGCGTCGGGGTCGACTGGCCGATCCGGTACACCGACCTGGCCCCCTGGTACGATTACGTCGAACGGCACGCCGGCATCTCCGGGTCGCGGGAAGGGATGCCGCAGCTTCCCGACGGACAATTCCAGCCGGCGATGCCCCTCAACTGCGGCGAGGCGGTGGTCGCCGAGCGGCTGCGGAAGCGGTTCGCGGGGCGGCGCCGGATCATCCCCGGCCGCACGGCGAACCTCACACAGCCGCTGGCCGGACGCGCACCCTGCCAGTACCGCAACGCCTGTTGGCTCGGCTGTCCGTACGGCGGGTATTTCAGCACGCAATCCTCCACGTTGCCGCCGGCCATGGCCACCGGACGGCTGACGCTCAAGCCGTTCGCGATCGTGACGGCAATCGTGTACGACCGCGACAAGAAGCGCGCCATCGGCGTGCGGGTCCTCGACGCGGTCACCGGCCAGACCACCGAGTACACGGCGCGCGTCATCTTCCTGTGCGCCTCTGCGTTGAATTCGACGTGGTTGCTGCTGCGCTCCGCGACGGAGGTGTGGCCCGGCGGGCTGGGGTCGAGCTCCGGAGAGCTGGGGCACAACCTGATGGATCATCACTTCCGCGTGGGTGCGCAGGGTACGATCGAAGGGCTCGACGACAAGTATTACAATGGTCGGCGACCCACCGGCTTCTACATCCCGCGCTACCGCAATTTGTTCGGCGACAAGCGGCCGTACCTGCGGGGCTTCGGATACCAGGGAGGCGCCAGTCGTCAGGGGTGGTCGCGCGCGGTGGCCGAGCTGGGGGTGGGCGGTGCGTTCAAGGATGCCATGGCCCAGCCGGGCCCGTGGACCATCGGGGCCACGGCCTTCGGGGAGATGCTCCCCAACCATGCGAACCGTGTCACGATCGACGCATCCAAGAAAGACAAGTGGGGGCTGCCCGTCCTCGCGATCGACTGCGCGACCGGCGAGAACGAGCGCCTGATGCGGCGGGACATGATGAACGACATGGCCGAAACGCTCGAGGCGGCGGGCATGAAGGACGTCCGGACCTATGATAACGAGTGCTTCCCGGGGATGGGGATCCACGAGATGGGGACGGCGCGGATGGGTCGGGATCCGAAGACGTCGGTGCTCAACGCGCACAACCAGGTGTGGGACGCGCCGAACGTCTTCGTCACGGACGGCGCCTGTATGGCATCGTCGGCGTGTCAGAACCCGTCGCTCACATACATGGCGCTCACGGCGCGCGCGGCGGACTTCGCGGTGAGTGAGCTCAAGCGCAACAACCTCTGATTCAAGGGGGAGGGGGAGGGGCGATGTCGGAAACAGACCACGACTATCCGATCGATCGGCGCGAGGCGATCCGGCGTGTCACTGCGCTGCTGGGCGGCATCGCGCTCGTGGGCGGGACCTCGCTGGTCGCCGCGTGCGAGCGGGCACAGCGCGGCGTCGGTGCGGCGGGGGCGGGGGCGGGGGCGGGGACCTTCAGCGCGCAGGACGTCGCCTTGCTCGACGAGGTGGCGGAGACGATCCTGCCCGAGACCAAGACCCCGGGGGCGAAGGCGGCCCACGTCGGAGCCTTCATGGCGTTGATGGTCACCGATACCTACGAAGACCGCGAGCAGCAGATCTTCCGCGCTGGCATGCGACAGCTGGAGCAGGCGTCATTCATGGCGGCCAAGCCGGCGGAGCGCCTGGCGCTGCTCGAGCGGCTCGACCGCGAGCAGAAGGCGTACATGGACGGCAAAGCGGACGACGCGCCCGCGCACTACTTCCGCCTGATGAAAGAGCTCACCCTGCTCGGCTACTTCACCTCGGAGATCGGCTGCACGCAGGCGCAGCGCTACCGGGAGAGGCCCGGGCGATTCGATCCGTGCGTGCCGTACACGCCGGGCGAAACGGCGTGGGCGGGGCACGCTTAGTCGGGCGGCGGCTCGGTATCCTGAACGTAGGTGAGCTCGCGGCCCTCGGCGGCGCAGCGGAGCATGAGCGCGCCGCGGCTCATGTCGCCTCGCCCGATGAACTCCCGGGGAAAGTGGAGACGCGGTCCCAGCACCGCTTTCAGCGGGTCCAGATACTTCGCCGTCGCGATGCTGCCGAGCAGCACGGCGGCGTCTGTCGCCTGCAGGCGTTCGGCCAACCGAGCCGCATCACGCTGCAACGGGCGGGTATAACGCCGCTCTTCCGGATCGACCGGAACCCGGGCGATCGCGTGTAACCCGTCGAGATCGATCGTGTCATGCGGCGCGCGCAGGCCCAGCCCCGGCACGATGACCTGCGTGCCCACGCAGCCGTCCGGCGGCTTGGCGAACGCGAGCGCGTACGCCAGCTTGCCCCGAAAGTACAGCCCGCTCATGAACGTGTAGATCTCGCCGATGGTCGCCCCTTCCGGCGATCGCAGGCGCTGCGCCAACGCCGAGCGGGCGTCTTTCCGCAGCAGAAACCCGGCGCGCTTGCCCGCGGAATTGGCGGGGGAGAGCAGGAAGATTTGGTGCGCGGGCGGCATTATTCTTTGAATCTATGCCGAGAGCCGAAGCCGAACAGGTCGTCGTCGCGGGGCGCGACATCGCCGTCTCGAATCCGGCCAAGGTGCTCTTCCCGAAGCCGAAGTACACGAAGCTCGATCTCGTACGCTACTACCTCGCCGTCGCCGACGGCGCGCTGCGCGGGGCCGGGGGCCGGCCCAACGTGCTGGTGCGCTACCCCAACGGGATCACCGGCGAGTTCTTCTTCCAGAAGCGCGCGCCGGAATCGCGGCCGTCCTGGATCGAGGTGGTCACGCTGCGCTTCCCCTCGGGTCGCACGGCCGAGGAAGTCGTGCCGCGCGACGCCGCGGCCCTGGTGTGGCTCGCCAACCTCGCCTGTCTCGAGCTGCATCCGCATCCGGTCCGTACGGACGACCTCGATCATCCCGATGAGCTGCGCGTGGATCTCGACCCCGTGCCCGGCGTCAAATGGCCCCAGGTGCGGGACGTGGCGCAGGTGGTCCGAGCGGCCCTGCAGGACTTCGGGCTCACGGGATGGCCGAAGACATCGGGCTCTCGCGGCATGCACGTCATTGTCCGCATCGAGCGGCGCTGGACGTTCGATGAAGTGCGCCGGGCGGCGCTGGCGCTGGCGCGCGACGTGGAGCGCCGCGTGCCCAAGCTCGCGACGAGCAAATGGTGGAAAGAAGAGCGCCACGGTGTGTTTGTGGACTACAACCAGAATGCCAAGGATCGCACCGTCGCGTCGGCGTACTCGGTGCGGCCGACGCCCGATGCGCGGGTGTCGGCGCCGCTCAACTGGGACGAGGTGAAGAGCGTCGACCCGGCCGATTTCACGCTCGCCACGATGCCGCAACGCGTCGCGAAGGTGGGCGACCGGCATGAAGGGATTGACCGGGGCGCGGGATCACTCGAAGGCTTGCTCGAGCTCTCGGCGCGGCACGAGCGTGAAGGGCAAGGCGATGCGCCGTGGCCACCACATTACAAGAAGCAAGCGGGCGAGCCGCCGCGCGTGCAACCGTCTAGAGCACGAGCATCCAAGTTCCCGTTGATCGAGATCGGTCGCGCCAAACGCGAGCAGGACGCTCTCGCGGGGCTCAAACGCTGGAAGGCCCGCCACCCCAAGGCGGCGAAGTACCTGGAGCCCGCCGACGTGCTGGTCGATGCGATGCGCGGCCGCTCGTCCACCTGGACGCGGATTCGCGTGAACCTGCAGCACGTGCCGCCCAAGCTGCGGCCCCGTCAGGAGCGCCTGGACCCGGACGAGAAGACCTTGGCGAGCTGGTAGGGGCGCGTGACCTCGAGTTGATCATAGCGGCAGTCGGCAGGGCGTTTGTCCAGACGCCACCGCAGGAACGTCGCAGCGTGGCGGAACCGATCGCCCTGCATGTGATCGTACTTCACCTCGCACACCCGCTCGACGCGCAGCGGCTCCCAGGAGAGATCCTTGCCCGCGCTCCAGCGGCTCTGCCCGCCGGGCATGCGACCGCCCGTCGGTTCGGCCTGCGCCCAGGCCCGCCACGGGTGCTTCTCGAGCGCATGCTTGCGCAGCGGCGCGAGCTCTTTCACGAGCTGGTGTCGCATCGCCATCGTAAACGACGAAGTGACGCCGACGTGCTGCAGCCTGCCTGCGTCATCGTACAGGCCGAGCAACAGCGAGCCCACTGCGTCTTTGCCGGTCTTGTGCCAGCGGAAGCCCGCGACGACGCAATCGGCGGTGCGCGCGTGCTTCACCTTGATCATCGCGCGCTTGCCGGGCTGATAGGTGAGCTCCGCCGGCTTCGCGATCACGCCATCGAGCCCCGCACCTTCGAACTGCTCGAGCCAGTGCGCGGCCGTACGACGGTCTTGGGTCATGGGTGTGAGGTGCAGCGGCGGTTCTACCTTGGCGAATACTTTTTCGAGCAGGCCCCGGCGCTCGTGCTGCGGCGCGGTCATGCGGTCCCGCCCGCCGGCGGCGAGCAGGTCGAAGGCCACGAAGCTCGCGGGTGTCTCCTGCGAAAGATTCGCGACGCGTGAGGCAGCTGGGTGCAGCCGCATCTGCAGCGCGTTGAAGTCGAGACCGCGCGACGTCGTGATCACGATCTCACCGTCGATCACGCAGCCTTTGGGCAGCTGCGCGACCAGCGCGTCGTGCAGCTCGGGGAAGTAGCGGTCGAGCGGCTTCAAGTCGCGGCTCTGGATGTAGACGTCCGATGCGCCGCGGAACACGATGGCGCGAAACCCATCCCATTTGGGCTCGAACAGGAAGCTTCCCTGTTGCGGCAGGGTTTCCTCCAGCTTGGCGAGCATCGGCTCGATCGGCGGGGCGATCGGGAACGTATCCCTGGTGCGTGTTGGCGGACTCACGTGAACGTCTTAGAACTCGACCTCAAAGCGCGAGGCGAAGACCAGACGATTGCCTACTGACGTGGTACCGAGGCCCAGGCTCAATCCGAGCGTGGTGGCGTCCCCCAGGCGAAGATCGACGCCGGGGAACAGCTGGTGGACTTGGGCAGGACCAGCGAGCGGGGCCGCCACCTCTCCGAACGCCCCGTGGTACTCGAGCCTGCCGGTTACGACCGATGACACGCGGTAGGCCACGAGCGCGCTGGGCTCGAATTCCCACCCCTCCTCCGTACCGCCCGCCTCGCCCTCGCCGAGGTCGCGCTCGAAATTGGCGTTCAGTCCCAACCGCAGGTTGCCGAGCCGCTTCTCGAGAATCGGCGTCAGCTCGACGGTCGGGGAGGCGCCACCGTACGCGGGTCGCGGTGCCTCGAGCTCGGCGCTGAAGCCCACGTCCAACGGCAGCTTCCAGCGCGTCGGCGCGTGCACGCGCGAGCGCAGCCGCCAGCCCGCGTATTCCGCGCCCACTCCGGGCCGATAGGCGGTGAGCATGTAGGCGGAGGCTTCCCAGTTCGCGGTGATGCCATGCGTCACCTCGAACGTCAGGTGTGTCTGCTTCTGGGTCGGCGCCACCGTGCCATCGAATGCGGTCGTGCCACGCGCCGTGTAATTCAGGTGCGTCTCGAGCTCCCATTCGCCGCGGGCAGCGGTCGCCGCGGGATAGACCACAATCTCGAAGGCGTCCTGAGCGGCGAGACGCAGGGTCGGTGAGAGTAGACAGACGACTATGGTCCAGATCCGCACGTTTCTATCCTTCATGGAGCTCCCGACGCGCCGAAAGGGGTGGGCGAATCCTAGCAAGGTCGGCCCATTGGTCAAGACTAGAATGCGTTTGGACGCTTCAAGGGGTCTGCGGCAAGGTTTCGGGCATCACCGTGGCAACGTCAATCCCCGAGGCGAACGGGCTCGATTCCTATCTCACGGTGCAGCCAAGTCAAAGGAGTGTTCGAATGACAAGGATCAAGTATCCGCTCTGCCTGGTGCTCCTCATGTTCGTCGACGCCAGACCACCGTCCCCAGGAGGCGCCACGCGGCACTACTACATCGCTGCCGAGGATACGACGTGGGACTATGCGCCCAGCAGGAATGACCTGATTCACTCGGACATGTTGCCCCCCGACCCGCGCCATGCGGGCACGACGTGGAAGAAGACGCGCTACGTGGAGTACACGGACACGTCCTTCTCCACGCCGCAGGAACAGCCGTCATGGCTGGGGTTGCTCGGACCGATCATCCGTGCCGAGGTGGGCGATACGATCATCGTGGATTTCCTGAACCGCTCGGACAAGCCGCATGGAATGCACCCGCATGGCTTGCGGTACGACAAGGCCAGCGAAGGCGCGCTGTACGCTCCCTTCGGCGCGGGGGCGCGGATCCTTCCCGGGGGACGGTTCCGGTACCGCTGGGTCGCCGACTCGGAGAGCGGCCCGTTGCCCAACGGTCCCAGCTCGGTCGTCTGGGTGTACCACTCGCACGTCGACGAGGCCGTCGAGGCGAACCTGGGTCTCATGGGGCCGATCATCGTCACGGCCCGCGGCAAAGCCAAGCCCGATGGCAGGCCCAGGGACGTCGGCCGTGAGTTCGTCACGATGTTCATGATCTTCGACGAGTTGCAGGGCAGCCCGAAGGTTTCTTCTACACGATCAATGGCTACATCTTCGGCAACGTGCCCGGTCTCGCCATGATCAAGGGGGAGCGGGTCCGCTGGCACCTGCTGGGCATGGGTGATGAAAATGACGTACACACCGCACACTGGCACGGCAACACGGTGCGTGGTGGTGACCGCTACACCGACGTGGTCGAGCTCCTGCCCGCGAGCATGGTCAGCGTCGACATGAACGCGGACAACGTCGGGACCTGGCTGTTCCACTGTCAGGTCGCCGAGCACATGGAGAATGGCATGATGGCGACGTTCACGATCCACGAGCGGCCGCGCGCGTTCCCGCTGCGTTTGTCCCCGGATTTCTGGTCCACGCCCGGGAAGTTCACGGTCCGGGTGTCGAACCAACCCGGCAAAGCGATTGCCGGGCTGCGCCTGCGCGCCGAGTACTTGGCGCTCACCGTCAACAACATTCACGGCTTTCCCGATGAGTGGACCTGGGCCACATCGATCGGGGGCGACGAGGACAAGACCCTGGAGCTCGACGACTACTTCCGCGCCAAGGGATTGATCGACTATTTCCACAACGACGGGATCATCGGCTGGGCTGTGTACCCCAGCCGCGTGGAGTACGCAGACGGGACGACGTGGACGCCGAGAGACCGCGGGGAATGCTTCGCGGTATCGTGGCGGGATCGGGTTTACCCGAGACTCGAATTCCTGCCGCCGCTCGCACCCGCCCTGGAGATTCCGGAAGATTACAAGCGCCCGCCGCGACGGCTGCGGCAGTGACGTACGTCCTTGCCGTTTCGCGGCCCCCAACCGAGTATTCGTCGCGTGCGCACGATCGAACGGGCATCAAGTGAAGGTCGAGATTCTCCGCAGCGCAACGAGCCGCGCGCGTCTCGCGACACTCGCGGAAGCGCAGTTCGGTGACATGGTCAAGGCCGTCGTCGACGTTCGACGACGCCTGATGGCCGTCGGCGGCGAGCTGCACTCGGACGAGGAGGCGGCGTTGATCGAGGACGGGTCCGCGCAGCCGGACCTGTGGGGCATCAACCTGTATCCCGCCGAGCAGGGGGAGGCGTGGCTCGAGTTCGATTCGATGATCAATGTCCGTCCGTCGCAGGGGAATCGTTCCCGGAACGTCGAGGATGGAGCGCTGCGGGACCTCATTCGTCAGATCGTGACCGCCCTCGTGACAGGATGACGTGACGCAATGACGACTCATGCGGGACTTGCGGAGGGGCGCTGGGGGGGGCTGACGCTCGCCGAGCAGCTCGCTCATGTGGGCAGCGAGGTCGATCGCGCCATCGTGGCCTGGGAGGCGCAGCGCCCCGACCGATTCGAGCGGGCTCTGGCGCGGGCTCTGGAGCTTTTTGACCTGACCGCTCGCGACGATCGCTGGCGGGGTCACCGGCGCCGCGAGATCCTGCGCTCGCGAGAGGAGTTCTGTCGGCTGTTTTTCGAAGACCCGCCGCCTGCCGGCGGCGTACCCACGCTCAGGGACTATTTCCTTCGCTTCGCGGTGCTCGCGCGTCGGCGGTCCGGTTAGGAGGATCGCCGCGCCGATGGTGGGCGGGATGGTGACGTCCACGGCGCTTGGAACAGTATCGGAGGCTACAAACTCCGATTGAGTGCGATCCCGACGCGTCCAGGAAGCGGCGTCACCGCGAGTCCTAGGGACGTGGACGCGGTCGCGAAGTGGCGGACCACACCCTGGCCGACCCAGGTCCCGAGCACGGCCCCGCCGACGACATCCGAGGCGAAGTGGCGGTCGGCGACCACTTGGGCGATCCCTACCGCCGCGGCCGCACCATAGGCGGTAACGCGCAGCACCGGATGCCGTGTGTGAGCAGCGACCACAGCGGCGAGGGCAAACGCTCGCGAGGTGTTCCCAGACGGAAACGAGTTGTTCTGGCTCGGTGCCTGGAAGGGTGTGAAATAGTCCGTCCCGCGATTCGCCTCCGGGTGCGCCCGACCGACGGTAATGTTCGCCGTCGTCGCGAGCAGCGAGGCGACGCCCACCGCAACGAGCGCGTCGCGCCCCGTGCGCGCGAGGGCGGGGCGGTGTGTGCCGAGTCCGGCACCCAGCAGGCCCGCGCCGATGCCAAGGGCGACGGTCGTGCTCCAGTGACTGATCGACGATGCGGGCGCTCGGGGTTCCCCTCCGTCGTCCTCCTGCACTTCTTCTTGCACGTTGAGCCGGATTTGCTGGTCGGCGAATCCGGTGAGGATTACCCCGAGGGACCCGACCAACACAGGCTGGTGCCACACCGGTCGTCCCGCCGAAGTGCCGACGCGACTGGCCGCCGCCTCAAACGCGCGGGGAGCTGGCGCGTCCGTCAGCGCCTCTGCACGCGGCTCGGTTGAGGGTTCACGCGAGAACGCCCGCGGCGCCACCCGCTGGAGATCCGCCGGCGACCAGCGGCGGATGTCGAGCGGCGCCAGTCCCGTACTCGAAAACGGCGGATTGGGAGGTGTCACGCCCGAGCGCGCGATTCGCGGGGGTAGCTCGGTTTCGCCTCGTGCGAACCTAGCACCGGGGGGCCTGGCTGACTCGTGATGGCGGAGCAGGGTGTCCCGTGCCGCGGGCACGTGGTTCGCTGCGACGACGCTCACGCGCGCGAGGCGAGACCCTGCTCCGAGCACCAGAAGGAGTGTCGCGACGACCACGCCAGCTACCCACGGCGGTGTCGCCGCCGGAGCGGGTTCGACGAGACGCCGGATGCGGGATACGAGGGAGCCACGCGCCGCCGTGAACACGAATGCCGGCTCCGTGCCTCGGAGCCGCTCCATGCCCACCAGCGCCTGCGCGTACATGTGCGCGTCCCCGCACACGGCGACGGCCAGGTCATCGCAGCAATGCTCGCGCTCCTCTCGCACGCGCCGCGACACCCACCACACGGCCGGGTGGTAGAACAGGAGGGTCTCGATCACGGACTGGAGGACGCGGACGATGTAGTCGTACCGCCGCACGTGGGCGATCTCGTGGGCGAGCAGCACGTCGAGCTGGAGCGGGGTGAGCCCCGTCAGCGCACTCGCGGGGACGAGGATCACCGGGCGCAGCCAGCCGATCACGGCGGGTACCTGGATGCTCAGGAGCGAGGCGAGGCCCGCAGCGGCGAGCGCGCACTGCCACAGTGAGTGCACGAGCGCCCAACCCAACGCCTGTGTGGCTGTCACACCACTTCCTCCTGCGTCAATCCATTTCGCCTTGGTCTATGTCGCGCGGGCAGCCGCTTATCTTACATCGGAGGAGGGCGAGTTGTTCGCGCGCTTGCACGCGTGGTTGGGCCTCGAGACATGTGTCGCGGGTCGTTTCGCTGCAGCAACGCCACAGGCGCGCCACCGGGCCGAGGCGGTGGAGTACCGCGTGGAGCAGCACGCCGCTATTGTTAGCATTTACCGCCACCGTAGCTCAGTGGTAGAGCTCTCGACTCGTAATCCCGCACGGCCAGCGCATGCCAGCGCTGGCCGTTGTGTTTGCAATGAGTTACGCGACACGAGCGACGGCCAGCGCTCGTCAGAAACGTCCCCGTTGGCACCACCATTGGCACCACGGTTACAATCTGGCATGACCGTCCTGAGGGCCACGCTCACCTGTCCGCACTGCGGGCACGAGAAGAGCGAAACGATGCCGACCAACGCCTGCGTGCACGTTTACGAGTGCACGGGATGCGGCACGGTACTCCGGCCCAAGCCCGGGGATTGCTGCGTCTTCTGCTCCTATGGGTCGAGCCGATGCCCGCCCCGCCAGATTGAAGGGACGTGACTACGCTGAGGGCAATGCAGTATATTTCCCGGCGCGCATGAGGCTCTCACTCGTCAGACTAGTCGCGACGCTGCTGTTGAGCGGCCAGATGTTGCCGGTTGGCCTGCCGCTGTTGTGTGAGCAAGTGCAGCGAGGAACGCCGGCGAACTGCGAGCAACAGATGGCGTCCCACCGGTCTGGGCCGGCCGTCGGTGCGATGACCCACGCTACCCCGTGCGCTAACTCGGCGTTCTGCGCGATCACGGGGCCCGCAGTGGTCACGCTGGGTGGACCCGCTTCCGCCTCCGCACGAGAGTCCTACATTGTCGGTTTCGGGGTCTCGACTCTCGCCCCGGCCGACCCGCAAGCACCGCTCCCTCCACCTCCCCAAGCCTAGCCTCTCCCAAGCGTAGTGTGCCCTGACGCGCCGCCCACAACGGCGCGGGCTCCGGCGCGTTCCGCCGGAAACTGATTGGCGAGGAGAGGTATGCAAGTCCGACAACTGATTCTGACCGCGAGCGCCTTTGTGATAGCGAGCGCCGGTCCTGCGGCCGCGCAAAACTCAGCACCCGTCGCCGGCGACTCGAGTTTACAATCGCTGGTCACTGAAGCGCTCGCGCGCAACCCGACGGTCGCGCAGCGGCAAGCGGCCGTCCGAGCGGCGACGCTCCGCATCCGGCCGGCCGGTTCGCTGCCAGATCCGATGCTGACGGTCGGCGTGATGGATCTGGTGCTACCGCACTTCGAGTTCAACCAAAGCGACTTCACCGAGGCGGACGTGGAGCTGAGCCAGGAGATTCCCTGGCCGGGAACACTGGGCGCGCGCTCGGGGGTGATGCGCGCGGCCGCCGCCGGCGCGAGGGCGGAAGAAGGCACCGTCCGCCGGGAGCTTGCCACCGCGCTGGCGGCGGCGTACTACCGACTCGGATATGCAGTGACGGCGCTGGAGACGCTGCGGCACCAGCGCGACCTTCTCGACGCCGCCGTCCAGCTCAGCACGACGCGCTACGCGACAGGCGCCGCGCCGCAAAGCGATCCCCTCCAGGCAAAGCTGGCCCGCGATCGCCTGCGGTCCGAAGAGTTCGCTTTGGAGAGCGAGCGAATCGCCTCGCTCGCTGCCGTGAACTCGCTGCGGAACCGCGCGCCCGGAGACTCGGTCCAGGGCACCTCGATCGACCCGGCTGCGCTGCGCGCCGGGGCGGTGCCGCAGCCGCCCTCCGACTCGCTCGTGGCCCTGGCCCTCGCAAACCATCCCCGGCTCGCCCTTCGCCGGGCGGCAGTCGACGCGGCGACGCACACGATTCAGGTCGAGCGGCTGGGAGCGCGTCCCGACTTTACGCTCTCGGCGCGCTATGGGTACAGGCCCGTCGCGTTCGGCTTCAATTTTCCGGATTTCTTCTCCGCCTTCGTGGGTCTACGCCTTCCGATCTGGGCGTGGCGCAAACAGAACCGGCTGGCCGATGCGGCGCGCGCGGATTCAACTGGCGCCGCGGCCGGGCTGCGCGACGCGGAGCTCCAGCTCAGTCGCGAGGTCACGGAAACGGCCGCCCGAGTCCATGCGTCACAGCAGCGCCTGGCGCTCCTCGTGGATGGCGTCCTGCCCAATGCGCGGGGAACAGTCGAATCGGTGCTGCGGAGCTACCAGGTCGGTCGCGCCGAGTTCCTGACGCTGCTGTCGGTCGAAGACGCCCGGTACCGCGCCGAGCTGGAAGCAGTCGCGGTAGCAGCGGACTACCAGGCTCAACTCGTCATGCTGCGGCAGCTGACCGCAGGGGAGACACAGCCGTGAGACAGATCATTATCGGGCTGCTCGTCGCAACCGTGACGCTGACGGGATGCACGAAGCCACCCGCTCCGAGCCAGGACATGGCGGCAATGAAGGACATCCAGGGGATGCCTGGAATGCCAGCTGCCGGCGCCGACACGTCGGGCGTCCCGCTGGATCGGGCCGAGGCCGCGAGGCTCGGCATCACGTTCGCGCGGGCCGCCGAGCGCCCGGTGCGATCCTCGGTGCGGGCAGTCGGGATACTGAAGTACGCCGAACCCAACCTCGTGTACGTCAACGCGCGGGTCAGTGGTTGGGTGGAGCGCCTCTACGCGGATTACGTCGGCAAGCGTGTCGAGCAGGGCGACCCGCTGCTGGCACTCTACTCTCCCGACCTAGTGAGTGCTCAGGAGGAATACCTCCTGGCGCGGCGGCTGAAAGACGACACGCTCGCCGCGAGCGCCCGGCGCCGTCTCGCCTTGTGGGACGTCCCGTCCGATCAAATCGACAGCCTGGAGATGAGAGCGAGCGTCACGCGCACGCTGTTGCTCCGCGCCCCGCGGGGCGGCGCAGTGACGGAGAAGATGGTGATCGAAGGCCAAGCGGTCAAAGTGGGCGACAACCTGTTCCAAATCGCCGACGCTCGAGTGCTATGGGTGGACGTCGCGATCTTCGAGCAGGACGCACCAGCGGTCCGCGTCGGGACCCCGGCAACGATCACCGTGGACGCGCTCCCCGGACGGACGTTTCGCGGCAGCGTGACGTTCATCTACCCGCAGCTCGACGAGAAGACCCGCACGCTGACGGCCCGCGTGGCGGTGGAGAACGGCGACGGCGCCTTGCGCCCGGGGATGTACGCGACGGCCGCGCTCGCGACGGCGGGCCGGCGGGTTGTGAGTGTGCCGCTCGAGGCGGTGCTGCCCACCGGGACGAAAGACCTGGTGTTCGTGAACCGCGGCGACGGCCGGTTCGTGCCCCGGGAGGTCCGTGTGGGGCTCCGCGGTGACTCACTCGTCGAAATCGTCGAGGGCTTGAAGCCCGGCGACCAAGTCGTGGCCTCGGCGACATTCCTGCTCGACTCGGAGTCGAACCTCGCCGCAGCGATTCAAGGACTCATGCTGCAAATGGGTATGGGGCTAAACATGGGCGGGATGAAAATGGGAGACGAGGGACGGGGGACGAGGGACGGGGAGAAGCGGCCATGATCGAGCGCCTTATCGCCTGGTCGATCCGGCGGCGGGAGCTGGTCGGCCTCGGCGCCGTCTTCCTGTTGGTGGCCGGCCTACAATTGCTCCGGACCATGCCGGTGGACGCGATCCCGGATCTCTCGGATACGCAGGTGATCGTCTACACCGACTACCCAGGCCAAGCGCCCCAGGTCGTCGAGGACCAGGTCACCTATCCGCTGCTCACCACCTTTCTCGCGGTGCCCAAGGTCAAGGTGGTGCGCGGGCAGTCGATGTTCAGCTCGTCCTTCGTGTACGTGATCTTCCAGGACCGGACCGATCTCTACTGGGCGCGTTCCCGCGTGCTCGAGTACCTGAACGCGATTCAGAGCCGGCTCCCCGCTGGTGCCAAGACTCGGCTGGGGCCCGACGCCACCGGCGTGGGCTGGGTCTATCAGTACGCGCTCGAGGGTCCCGGCTACTCGCCCGACCGGCTCCGCTCGATCCAAGACTTCCAAGTGCGCTTCGCCCTGCAGTCCGTGCCGGGCGTGGCCGAAGTCGCGAGTCTGGGCGGCTTCGTCCGTCAGTACCAGGTGCTGCTCGACCCTGCCCGGCTGCTCGCCTACGGCGTAACCGCGCGCGAGGTCATCGCCGCGGTGCGCGGGGCCAACCAGGACGTTGGGGCGCGCACGGTGGAAGTCGCGGGCTCGGACTACGCGATTCGCGGGCTCGGCTACTTCCGTGGAGTCGAGGACATCGGGAAGGTCGCGGTCGGCGTCGGCAAGGATGGGCGCCCCGTGCGCGTCGGTGACGTGGCACGAGTGACGATTGGGCCCGACCTGCGGCTCGGGATCGCCGAGCGTGATGGAAAAGGGGAGGCGGTCGGGGGGGTCGTGGTGATGCGCTATGGCGAGAACGCGTTGCGCGTGATCGATGGCGTCAAGCAGCGGATTGCCGAGATCGCGCCTGCGCTGCCGGCCGGCGTCCGGATCGTGCCGACGTACGACCGCTCGGATTTGATCCACGGGTCCATCAAGACCCTGTGGCGCACGCTGCTCGAGGAGTCGGTCATTGTCGCGCTCGTCTGCGCGGTGTTCCTGCTGCACGCGCGCAGCGCCCTCGTGGCGATCGCCACGCTGCCGCTCGGGATACTTGTCGCGCTCGCCGTTACGCGTTGGCTCGGGGTCAACGCCAACATCATGAGTCTGGGGGGCATTGCGATCGCGATCGGCGCGATGATCGACGCCGCGATCGTGATGCTCGAGAACCTCCACAAGCACATCGAGCACGAGCCGGAGCGCCCGCACTGGGAGCGCGTGCTCGCGGCCGCCCGGGAGGTGGGCCCTGCGCTCTTCATGTCGCTCCTCATCATTACGTTCGCGTTCCTACCCGTCTTCACGCTCGAAGACCAGGAGGGGCGTCTGTTCCGGCCGCTCGCGCTCACCAAGACCTTCGCCATGGCGGCGGCGGCGCTGCTCTCCGTGACGCTCGTGCCCGCGCTCATGGGCTGGTTCGTGAAGGGAAAGATCCGTGCGGAGGCGGAGAACCCGCTCAACCGCTGGGCGATCCAGCTCTATCGGCCGGTGCTCCAATGGGCGCTGCGCGCCCGCTGGCTGGTGCTGGGCGGTGCCGCGGGCGTCTTGCTCCTGACGGTCCTTCCGTTAGCGGGTCTCGGCAGTGAGTTCATGCCGCCCTTGAACGAGGGGTCGCTTATGTACATGCCCAACACGCTGCCTGCTCTCTCGCTCACCACACAGCGGCGACTGCTCCACGTGGAAGACTCGATCCTCATGACGTTCCCCGAGGTCGTCTCGGTGTGGGGCAAGGCGGGCCGGGCGAATACGGCCACCGACTGGGCGCCGATGTCGATGGTCGAGACCGTCGTGAACCTGAAGCCGGAATCTGAGTGGCGACGGGGGATGACCCAGGATCGCCTGATCGGCGAGATGGATCGGCGGCTGCGTCTCACGGGCGCCGTCAACACGTGGACCATGCCCATCAAGAACCGCACGGACATGCTCTCGACCGGCGTGCGCACGACTCTCGCGGTCAAGATCTTCGGACCGGACCTCCAGACCATCCAGCGCATCGGTCAGGATATCGAGCGCGCGCTCGCGCCCCTCGCGGGCACGGCGAGCGTCTACGCCGAGCGGTCGTTTGGGGGGCGCTACCTCGATATCCGGCCGGATGCGGATGCCCTCGCGCGCTACGGGCTCACCACCGGCGACGCGCAGGAAGTGATCAGCCTCGCGCTCGGTGGGGACGAGATCACGACGACGGTGGAGGGCCGGGAGCGCTATCCCGTGCAGGTACGCTATGCCCGCGACTTCCGGGATGACCCCACCACAATCAGCCGGCTGCTGGTCGGCGGCAGTGACGGCCCCCAGGTGCCCCTTGGGCAGGTGGCGGACATTCAGTTCAGCCCCGGCCCACCGATGATCCGGAGCGAGGGCGGCTACCTCTACGACCAGGTCTCGATCGACGTGCGGGGGCGGGACGTGGGAAGCTATGTGCGCGACGTTCAGGGCGTCGTCGCGCGTGAGGTGAAGCTCCCCACCGGCTACTGGCTGCGCTGGAGCGGTCAGTACGAGGCGATTCAGCGGGTCAAGGCGCGGCTCCAGGTCGTCGTCCCGCTCACGCTCGGCATCATCGCGCTACTCTTGTATCTCACCTTCGGGACCGTAGCCGAGACGGCGATCGTGATGCTGTCGCTGCCGTTCGCCCTCGTCGGCGGGGTGTGGATCATGTGGCTGCTCGAATACAACCTGTCGATCGCGGTCGCGGTCGGATTCATCGCGCTAGCCGGTGTCGCGGCGGAGACGGGCGTCGTGATGCTCATCTACCTCGATCACGCCTGGGAGGCCATCACGCAAAGCGGGCGGCGTCCCACACTGGCGGACCTGGTAGGCGCCATCGAGCACGGCGCGGTCAACCGCGTGCGACCAAAGCTCATGACCGTCTTGGCGATTATGCTCGGGCTCGTGCCGGCGCTGTGGAGTCACGGTGCAGGCGCGAGCGTGATGAAGCGGATTGCGGCGCCGATGGTGGGCGGGATGGTGTCGTCCACAATCCTGACGTTGATCGTGATCCCGGTCATCTACTACCTGTGGCGCCGCCGAGGACTGGAGGGTTAATGAATCGCGTCACTCTGCTTCGCCGAGGGGTCGCGCTCGAGGGCGTGACGGTCGGCTACAACGCGCTCGAGGGGGTCGTAGCGATCGCCGCCGGTCTCGCCGCCGGCTCCGTAGCGCTCACGGGATTCGGGATCGACTCCGTCATCGAGGTGACGAGCGGCGTGGTGCTGTGGTGGCGGCTCAGGGCGGAGCTGGGCGCGGCGCACGTCGGGCCCGCTGTCGAAGCGCGGGCGGCGCGCTGGGCAGGCGTCCTGCTCCTCGCCCTCGCGGTCTACATCGTGGCAGAGTCGGGGCGGCGACTCCTCACCGGCGATCGGCCCGGGGAGAGCGTCGTGGGGATCGTGCTCACGGCGCTCTCATTGATCGTCATGCCCGTCCTCGCCAGAGGGAAGCTGCGCCTGGCAGCCAGTCTCGGAAGCCGGGCGTTGCGGGCGGACGCGCACGAGACCATCGTCTGCGCCTGGCTGTCGGCGACGACTCTCATCGGTCTGGGCCTGAACGCGGTGCTCGGCTGGTGGTGGGCCGATCCGGTGGCCGCGTTGGCGATGCTGCCACTGATCATACGCGAGGGTGTCGAGGCCTGGCGGGGGGAGGCGACCGAAGAGGGCGTCGCCTAGCACCGCATCGGATGAGGTCACCCAATACCCCGTGCAGCGTTGCGTGAGTTGCCGGCGAGGGCAACCTCCCCGAACCCAAGCCACCCAGGGCGGCGGGCTGAAGCCAGCTCGTGTAAATCGTCGAACAGTCGCACGAACTCGCCGTGCTTCGAGTGCCGCAGCCGTGCTTGCCACACCCCGTGCGTGCGAGAGAGCTCCTGGCGGAACTGCACGAGGCGCGCGATCTCAGCGTCGAGCTCAGCGAGCTTGCGCTCAAGCAGCCCACGAACCGTACCGCACGGTGCGACGCCGTCACGGTACATTTGGAATACCCGCGCGAGCTCGCGCAACGTGAACCCTGCCCGCCTGGCGGGCGCCACCCATGTCATGTACTCCACGTCGCGGCGAGGCCAGAAACGATAGCCCGCTCGAGAGCGCGCCGCCTTGGGGAGGATCCCGATTCGCTCGTAGTGCCGGATGCTGTCCGGGCTCACCCCCGCGAGACGGGCGAGCGTACCGACTGTCCAGAGGTCTTCCGACATTGCTCATCACCCCCGCCTGAATTCTCCCTCCTAGAATCGTTCCAAGGTCAAGGCATCCATGCCTCGGACACAGGGAAAGCTAGCCCTTGTGCTTGGAACGATTCCAAGCGGTACCGTAGCCCCTATGGAGCCTCAAACGACGCTACCCCCCAAGAGGTGTCTAGTGAGATCGATTGGTCTCCTCGTGCTCATGGCTGCGTCTCTCGCCGCCACCCCTGCAGTGGCCCAGGTCAGGTTCACGGGCCGGACTCTTCTCAAACGCAGCACCACGATGGATGGGTCGCCCGTGGCGTACCCCAAGACCGACAACGCCGAGGTTACCGCGATGCTCATGGAGATCGACCCGGGTGGGGAGACGGGGTGGCATATGCACACGGCACCGACGTTCGTTTACGTGCTCGAAGGATCGGTGGAGGTCGAAGAGCGACCCAGCGGGATGAAACACACTCATACCGCAGGGGATGGGTTTCTCCATGCGCTGAAGACCTGGCATAACGGTCGGAATCGGGGGCGGACGCCGACACGGATCTTGGTCGTTTCCACCGGCGAGCGAGGCCGGCCCGTCATGGTGCACGAGGGGCAGGGGCACTAGCGATCGACGAGCCGCCTTGAAGCGGATGAAACGCGGTCTGGGGTGGGTGTCGGCGGCAATCTACATCGTCACGGTCGCCATAACGTATCTCGGCGCACCCCTGGCGCGGCTACTGGTGGTTGGTCCTAGAGCCCCCTCTCGTATTCGTGTTCAGGTGCCTGGAGTTTCACGACCTCCCGGTCCTTCCGCTCTGATTCTCCGCCAGCCCGCAACTTGAAAGATCGCCACGAGCGCTGTCACGCCCCACAATGTCGCCTCGTAGGCGGTTTGCCGTTTCTCGATATGCTGATACGCAATTCCATGCAGGACGCTCAATGTCACCGCCACGTACGTCCAGCGCTGCAGCGATTTCCATTTTCGCGGGCCGAAGTGCCGCAACGCCAGGTCATTGGAGAGGGCCAAGAGGAGTAGAAACAGGAGCGCCGCAATCAAGCCGGCATAGTTGCCAAAGCCGAAAAGATCGTGGCGCACACGACCGTGTTGGTCCACGAAGTAGAGCCACGGCCGCCCGCGCAGGTGCACGTCCAGTCCGATGGCGGTGTGCAACAGCGCCATGATGCCCGCCCAGATGCCAACATCCCGCCGCAAATCGGAGCTCACCGGGTTGGCGCGGCCGCGCAGTATGTTGCACGGCCCGAGCAAGACTGCTCCTGCGGTGAGGAGCAGCGCCGGATATGCCGTCGCAATACTGAGGTGCGAAATGACGTCGCGTCGGGCAGCAAACAGCGCCCAGAATAGCGCGGTGCTGCTCAGCGCTGTCAACGCGATCGTCAAGTGCCGTACGATCCTCTGCTGCCAGTACGAAAGACGGCGTTGCGGCAGCGCAGTTGTCAAAGGCGTCGGTCTCCCTACCGTTGCATCGGACGCTTCGGGGCTTGACTCTGGAGTGCACTCCAGGGTCTATGCTAGGGTCATGTCGGCGACCGAGGGATCACGGCAGCCCAGCGGCCTGGTGAAAATTGGCGACCTAGCTGCCCAAGCGGGCGTGACGCCCGATACGCTGCGTTACTACGAGCGGGTCGGGCTCTTGCCCGCGCCGCATCGCACCCGCACCGGTTACCGGCTATACGATGGCGCGATCGCCGACCGCATCGGCTTCATTCACAAGGCCCAGGCGCTCGGGCTCACGCTCGAGGAGGTCCGCGAAGTGCTCAAGGTGGCGGAAAGCGTGTCGCCACCGTGTGAGCACGTGCGGGCACTTCTGTCCCGTCGCCTTAAGGAAGTTCAAGGTCGGATCGCGGAGCTAGAATCGCTGCAGCGGTCGCTCGCAAGAACGCTCGCTCGCAGCCGGTCCCTTCCGCTCACGCGTTCGTGCGTGTGCGGAATCATCGAGTCCACAGCGGTGCCTCGGCAGCGAATGAGTCGCAAGACCCGAAAGGAGAAGGTATGAACGCAATTCCAAAGCAGACCTATTCTCTCTGCCCGCAGTGTTCGGAGTGCCCAGCTGTGGAAGTGTACGAGGATGGCCATGTGACGATCGGCGAAGCACCGAACCTCACCTCCCTTTCGCGCACCGAATGGAATGAGCTGGTGCGCGGCATCAAGACGGGGAAGCTGTTCGAGCTCGCGGAATAGACTTTGGACGGGACGAAGTGGGTTGCACGCACGAGCGTCGCCAGTGCGCTTGCCAGTGCACTGGGTGCGACCACGTGCTGCACGATTCCTACCCTGCTCGGAGCTGTTGGCCTCGGCGGTGTCGTCGCGAGCGCCATAAGCGCGATCCCCGTAGTCGGGTTCCTTAGTGAACACCGGGTCTGGGCATTCGTTACGACTGGTCTATTGCTCACGCTCTCGTGGGCCGTTATGGCGGGGCGGCTCCGGGCGAAGTGGCTGGGGGCCGTCACCTGCCCTCCGGGGGGTGCCTCTCTTACGACGCGCCGTCTCTGGTGGGTTTCCGTCGGCGTGTACGTCGTCGCGCTCGGCGTGTCGTTTGGCGCTCCGATTGCCCGGTCGATTTGGAAGTAGATGGGGTCAACAGGAACAACACGCGGTCCGTCGTGTTATCCTTACCAAGCACAATGATGCACTTCTCTCGAGCACCCACCGCTCTGCGAGCCGTGTGTCTCGCGGTCGCATTGTCCGTCGCCACTGCGGGCAGCGGCGTACCGATGTGCGTCAGCCTGCTTGCGCAAGCGGCAGCCCCGTGCGACATGCACTCGGGTCACAACGGAGCTGCGGCGCGTGAGCACGCCGCACATGTCGCCGCACTCGTGGCTCAACCATCGGGCCAGGCGTGCCACCAGGACGCAACCGGACTCGGCTGCGCTGCCGGGAACACGTGCCCGACGGGAAGTCCCGCGACGGGGGTGTGGGCCACCGTGTCGGTCGGCCTGCGTGCCGAATCCCATACAGGAGCCCTGAGACCGGCTTCCGCACTTATTTCCTACCTCGCCCCACCACTGTCTCCACCGCCTCAAGCCTAAGTCGGTCATCTAAGAAGTAGTGCGTCTGCGCCGCGCGAGTGGCGCGCGCTTGCGACTTTGTTTGAGGAGAATTGATATGCGAAGGATTCTCGCCGGCTCGGCGACCGCCGCGCTGGTGCTCGTCGCCGGCACCGTCTCGCCAGTGCGGGCACAGATGAATATGCAACACCCGATGGAGATGCACGCAGGGCCCCTCGGCATTCCAGAGACGCGGATGGGGTCCGGCACCTCCTGGCTTCCCGACGCCTCCCCGATGCACGCCGCCCACTACATGCTCGGGCGTTGGACCCTCATGCTGCACGGGAAGGGATTTTTCCAGTACGACTGGCAGGGAGGCTCGCGCGGCAGCAACCAGCTGGCGATCGTCAACTGGGGAATGGCGGCTGCGAGCCGGCCGCTGGGTGGCGGCCAACTCCAGCTCCGGGCTATGCTCAGCGCGGAGCCGTGGACCATCGGCAGCCGGGGCTACCCGCTGCTGGTGCAATCGGGGGAGTCCTACCAGGGAACGCCGCTGCACGATCGGCAGCACCCGCACGACCTGTTCATGGAGCTCGCGGCACTTTACGAGCGGCCGGTGGCCCGGAATCTTGGGCTCTCGCTCTACCTCGCGCCGGTGGGCGAGCCGGCGGTGGGCCCAGTGGCTTTTCCGCACCGACCGTCCGCGGCGGACGATCCGTTGGCGCCGATCTCCCATCACTGGCAGGACGGCACCCACATCACCTTTGGGGTCGTCACCGGGGGGGTCTTTACGCGGAGCGCGAAGCTCGAGGCTTCGTGGTTCAACGGCCGGGAGCCGGACGAGATTCGGACGAACTTCGACTACGCCGGCCGACGGCTCGATTCCTATAGCGCCCGGTTGACCGTCAATCCGGGGCCGCGTTGGAGTCTGTCGACCTGGTACGCCTACTTGAAGAGTCCCGAAGGGCTCTATCCCGACGAGTCCCTCCACCGCATGGGTGCGTCTGCGCTGACCACGCAGCCGGTCGGCACCGGCGGGACATGGTCGAGCGCGCTGATCTGGGGCGCGAACGCCCAGATCGGGACCGGACGACTCGCGTCAAGCGTCTTGATGGAGAGCACCCTCGACCTGGATGGGACGAACTCGTTTTTTGGGCGCGTCGAATACGTGCGGAAGAGCGCCGAGGAGCTCGTGATCCCCTCAGTGCCGCCAACAACACAATACAATGTCGGCGCGCTGGCCCTCGGGTACCGGCGCGCGGTCGGCACCGTGGCGGGGCTCGCCGCTGGAGTCGGCGTGCGCGGGTCGGTGAATTTTCTCCCCGCAAGCTTGAATGCTGTGTACGGACGCCGCACGCCGGCGGGAGTGGCGATTTATCTCCGGCTCCAACCGATGGGCGCGCGCGAGGGCGGTATGAAGATGGACCAGATGCCGGTCATGCACGGAGGGTCCCATGACTGACGCGCACGCCGGGCACGGCGCGCACATGGTGCAGGACATGCTCCGCCGGTTCATCGGGTCGGCAATCCTCACTGTCCCGATCATCCTCTACTCGCCGCTTGGCATGTCGTTGTTCGGCCGCGAGCTGGCGCCGCCCTTTGGGCTGTCGCCCGGCCTCTTGAGTTTCGTCCTGACCTCGATCGTCGTCTGGTGGGGCGGGTGGCCGTTCGTGTCGTCCGCGGCGCGCTCGCTGCGACAGGGCGAGCTCACGATGATGACGCTGATCGCGACCGGCATCCTGGTGAGCTACCTGTACTCGGCCGCGGGCACATTCGGGCTGCCGGGTGAGCCGTTCTACGATGCCGCGGCGATGCTGACCGCCTTCAGCCTGCTGGGCCACTGGCTGGAGATGCGGAGCCGCTTCGCCACCGGGCGGGCGGTCGAGGCGCTGCTCGAGCTGGCGCCGCCCACCGCGCGGCGGGTCCGCGATGGGCAAGAGGAGGACGTGCCGCTCGCGGCCGTGGCGGTGGGCGACATCCTTGCGGTTCGGCCGGGCGATACCGTCCCCGTGGACGGCATCTTGATCGAGGGCTCGAGCTATGTAGACGAATCAATGCTCACCGGAGAGCCGCTGCCCGTCGCGAAGGGGCCTGGCGACGAGATCGTGGGGGGGACACGCAATCAGCAGGGAGCGTTCCGGTTCCGCGCGACCAAAGTCGGCGCTGATACAGCCCTGGCTCGCATCGTCGCAATGGTCCGGGAAGCACAGTCCTCGAAGGCGCCGGCGCAGCGCCTGGCGGACCTAGCCGGCAAGTATCTGGTCATCGTGGCGCTTGCGTCCGGGTTCGTGACGCTCCTAGCCTGGCTGGTGCTTGGACACCAAGGCGTCGCGTTCGCGCTGTCGGCTGCCGTGGCGGCGATCGTGATCGCCTGCCCAGACGCGCTCGCGCTCGCGACGCCGACGGCGATCACGGTCGGCGTGGGGCGGGCAGCGCGTGCTGGCGTGCTGTTCAGAAACGCCACCGTTCTCGAGGCGGCGGCCAAAGTGGACACCGTCGTCTTCGACAAGACCGGCACGCTCACCGAAGGCCGGCCGTCAGTGACGGATGTCATCCCCGCACCAGGCGTGAGTGATGCCGAGGTGCTTCGGTTGGCCGCCGCGGCGGATTCGCACTCCGAGCATCCGCTCGCGGTGGCGATTCTCGCGGCGGCCCGGCAGCGGGCGCTGCCCGTCGAGTCATCCTCCGACTTCCAAGCGATTCCGGGGCACGGTGTCTTGGCGTCCGTGGACGGTCATACGGTCATCCTCGGGAACCGCAAGCTACTCGAGCGATACGGCATCGCGGCCGCGATGGACGCGGATGCGGAGCGGCTCCGGGCGCAGGCGAAAACGGCGCTGTATCTGGCTGCGGCTGGGCGAGTACTCGGCGTGATCGCCGTCGCCGACCGGATTCGCCCCACCGCGAAGAGTGCCGTTGCGGCGCTCCACGACCTCGGCTTCCGCGTCCTCCTCCTTACGGGGGACAGCCGGGCCACGGCCGAGGCAGTGGCCCGCACGCTCGGCATCGATGACGTTCGTGCCGAGGTGTTGCCGGGTGACAAGGCTGCAGAGGTCAAGCGCCTCGAGGAGCGGGGCCGCCGAGTCGCCATGGTGGGGGACGGCGTGAACGATGCGCCGGCGCTCGCTGCTGCGTCCGTCGGGATCGCGATCGGCGCGGGAACGGACGTGGCGATCGAGACGGCTGGAATCATTCTAATGAAGGACGACCCGGCCGACGTCCCGGTGGCGCTCGTGCTGGCCCGCCGTGTACACCTCAAGATCAAGCAGAATCTCTTCTGGGCGGCGATCTACAACCTGATCGCCATCCCGCTCGCTGCCGGCGTGTTGTATCCGTCGCTGGGTCTCCTGCTCAAGCCGGCGTGGGCGGCGCTGGCGATGAGCGCGAGCACGGTGACTGTGACGGTGAATGCACTACTGCTACGACCCCCCGGACATAGAACCTCATGAAACGCGAGCGCTCGAACGACTCGGCAGGGTTTCGTACATGACTCCGGCCACGACCACTCCCGACGCGAAGGTCAGCGCGGCGATCGTGGCGATGGCGAAGGGCATGGTGAACGCATCCGCCAAGAGCCCTGCGGCGATTGCGCCTATGGCGTAGCCGGAGTCGCGCCAGAACCGGTACACTCCCACGGCGCTCGCTCGCCAGTCGGGGTGCGCGACGTCTGAGACGGCGGCGAGTAGAGTGGGGTAAACCAGCGCGGTTCCGATTCCCAAGAGCGTGGCACCGGCCATCCAAGACGAGAAGGAGCGGCCCACGACGAATGCCGTGATGCCCACCGCCTGCACCCACATCCCCATAGCGATCATCCACTTTCGTCCCCAGCGGTCGCTCAACGCGCCCGTGGCGAGCTGGCCCATTCCCCACACGAGGGGGTAGGTCGCGGTCACCACCCCGATGCGGTCGAGCGGGACACCACGCGCGACGAGAAACACGGGGATGAGTCCCCACAACATTCCGTCATTCAAGTTGTTGACCATGCCCGCCTGGCTTGCGGCGAACAGCGCGCGGTCCTTCCAACTGGTGAGCAGCAGCGTGTGGGCAAAGCGCGGGCGGGGTGCATCCGCACCGAGCTGGCGCGCCTCGGCGCGAGCGTGGCCGTGAGTCTCCTGAACGGCGAAGACTGAGAGGGTCAGTCCGAGGATGGCGAACGCAATCCCCGGATAGAAGGGCGCCGGCCGCAGGCCGTGCGCCGCCGCGAGGTAGCCCGTGAGCAGCGCCGACAGCGACACGGCGACGTAGCCCGCGAACTCGTTCAGCCCCATCGCCAGGCCACGCCGCTCCGGCCCCACGAGATCGACCTTCATGATCACGGTCGTGGACCAGCACAAGCCCTGGTTGACACCGAGCAGCACGTTGGCGAACACAATCCAGCCCCAGCTCGGCGCCCAGATGATGAGCAGTGGCACCGGGAGCCCCGCGAGCCAGCCTGCGACGAGCAGCGGCTTGCGGCCGATCCGGTCGGCGAGCTGCCCGGTGAACAGGTTGGCGAGCGCTTTGACGATGCCAAAGCTGACCAGGAAGGAAAGGACGACGGTCTTCGAGACGAGCCCGAAGTCTGCCTGGGCGATGAGGGGGACGACGGTGCGCTCGAGCCCCACCATCGCTCCGACGAAGGCATTGACGACGACGAGCAGTGTGAACTGACGCCAGTTGGCGCCGAGGCCGAGCCGGATGGGAGACGGCGTCTCAGGCAACGGCGCAGCGATTGGCGCCTGCCTCCAGCTCGGTGGGGTCGTCAGGCAACGTGCCGGCTTCGTTCAGGGCGACGATGCGGTGATGGTTCGGCGGTGTTGGCGGGAGCCGGGCGAGGATCTGGCTCACGAACGTTTCCTCGGTCTCACGCAACAGCGACGTCCGCTCCTGGACTTCCTCGAGCGTCGCGCTGATGGGTCGGCCGTCGAACGCCACGGGCGCGCTCGTATGAGCAGGCAGGACGACAGTCTCAGGGGGCAATGCGACCAGGCGCTGCAAGGACGCATGGAGTACGTGAGCCCGGTGGCGAGACTCGTCCGTCGTCGCCTCGAGATCCGGGCGGCCGACGGCGGCGAGGAACAGCGTGTCGCCAGTGAACAGGGCCCGCCCGTCCAACAGAAAGCAGGCGCTCTCCGGCGTGTGGCCAGGCGTGTGAAACACTCTGAGGCCGGCGGATCCCGCGCGCACCATGTCGCTCTCGTTCAGCGGCGTGTACTCGAAGGAGACGCGGTCTGTCTTCGGAAGACAGAGCCTCGCCCCGGTATCGACTGCGAGGGCCCGAGCGCGGGACAGGTGGTCGGCGTGCACGTGCGTTTCGAGCACGCTGCGGATACGCCAGCCATGCTCGTCGGCCAGCCGATGGTACAGCTGGGGATCGAGCGAGGCATCGATGACGACGGCCTCCCCGTTCGAACCGATGAGATAGGAGAGGCAGCCCTTCCCGGTGCGGCGCAGCTGCACGATCCGCGCGGCGCTCCCAGGGCACAGAACCTCCGCGGTGTTCCAGGCCAGGCTCCAGGCGCGCATCCCGCCCTCGAGCGACACCGCGTCCAGGCCCCGCGCACGCAAGTGCTCGGCAGCCAGTATGCTCGTCTTCCCGGCGGCGCACACGGTCACGACGCGGCTGCCGTTGGTGGGATGGAAGTCCGCCAAGGCGTTCGGGTCGTGGCACCGTAGTGCCTCGTACGCGTCGGCGTGCACGCTGCCAGGAACCGACCACTCGGCACGCTCGGCTGGCGGACGTACATCGAGCACCGTGACCGGGGCCCCCTGCTCGAGCAGCTCCCGTAAGCCTTCGGTGGAGATGGTCGGTGCGGTCATCAGGGAAGCGTGCCTAGACGTCGGTCACGGTCGCGCCTGGCTCGGGTCGTCTTTCGCATTCACGTAGGTGATGCTCCAGGGCCCGACGCTGTGGAGCTGGAAGACGACGCCGTCGCTTCCGGTCCAGGCGGAGTGGACCATTTTCTGCGGCATCACGGCGTAGCTGCCGGCCGAAAGCGCCGTGCCGCCCGAATAAGTGGGCTGCTCGCCCATTCCGACGTTCAGCGTCCCGGAGAGCACGGTCACGTGCTCGAGAACGGCGTGCCAGTGCGGCGGTATCCGGTAGTTGGGCGGGAGTTTGAGGCGCAAGGTGAGCGGGACGGCATCGGCCGGGTTGCCTTCGAGCAGCGCGAACTGAGCCCCGCGGGGCAGGGATGGCGGGCCGTCGGCCCAGCGGATGTCCGGCGCATGGACGACGATGGGGCCGGCCGATGGAGGCGCGGCCGCCTGCGCGCTCGCCCGCGAGGCGAAAGCGACCGCGCATACGGCGACGACGGTGAGCGTCACGTGGTGCTTCATGGGGACCTCCTTGGGCGCTCGGCGCCCTACACGAGGGGTTGCCCCAAACTGGCGCAGGTTGCACCATAAGGTCAAATACGAGTTATTGATCCTATCGATATGGTTTAGCCTATGAATAGCCTATGACCAAGAAGGGCCTCACGGTGCACCGCCTCGAGCTGTTCCTCGCCGTCTTGGACCATGGCGGGGTGGGGCGCGCCGCCCAGGCCCACCACATCAGCCAGCCCGCCGTCTCCGAGCACCTGCGTGGACTGGAAGCGCACTTCGGCGTCCGACTCGTCGAGCGTCACGGGCAGCGCGTACGGCCGACTGCGGCGGCGCGCGTGGTCGAGCCATACGCGCGCCGAGCCCTCGCGTTGCTCCGCACCGCCGAGCAAGCGGCGGGCGAGGTGCGCGGGCTTCGGGCGGGCTCCCTCACGATCGGCGCCAGCACGACGCCCGGTACCTACCTCCTGCCGGCCGCGCTCGGGCGGTTCCATGCGGCGTATCCCGGGATCACCCTGAGGCTCGAGATCAGCGATACCCGGGAGATCGAGCGCTCGGTGGCGGTGGGTCAACTGGAGCTGGGAGTGATCGGCGAAGCGCCGCTCGTCCCCGGGCTCGCTGCGGAACCCTGGGTGAAGGACGAGCTGGTGCTCATCGTCCCGCGCGGCCACCCGTTCGCGCGACGCCGGGGCGTGACCGCGCACGCAATCGCGGGCGAGCCCTACATCGCTCGCGAGGAAGGCTCGAGCACCCGCGGCGTGGCCGAGCGCTACCTCGCGCGGCAGGGGGTGACGCTCGCGCCGGCGATGGAGCTCGGAAGCACCGAGGCGATCCGTGAGGCAGTCGCCGCAGGCCTCGGGGTGGCGCTGGTGTCGCGTCACGCGGTCTTGGCGCGGGATCGTCGGATCGTGGCCGCGCGGCTTGCCGGCCCCCGCTGGACGCGGGATCTTCTCATTGTGCGGCGCTCTGGGACGCCGCTCGGGCCTGGGGCCGCAGCGTTCAGGGACCTGCTACTCGAACGACAATGAGACTGTTACGGTTGTTCGGGGAGCTGCCGAGTCTGATGCTGGGGCCAAGTCCACTCATCGCCCCGCCTATCGCGCCAATCGTTTGAGCGCAGCGTTCGCCTCCTCTACCGCGGGCCGAAGTTCGGAGTCGGCGGTTCGCCAGAGGTCCACGACATAGCGGTATTCCTGCGCGGCCAAGTCGTACTTGCCGAGCCGTTCCGCAACCCGGGCCCGCTCGAGCCGCCAGAGCCCTTCAGCGGGATCCAGCCAGTCCATGGGCCACGAGCGTTCCAGGACGGCGGCTGCCTCCGATCGCTTGCGGTGCGCCTCGAGGAGCTGGGCCGTCACGATCCGATCGGGCAGACACGGGCAGACGGAGTCCGGCAATTCCACGAAGCGGCGTAGGGCATCGGCAGTATCGTGGCGCGCGAGCGCGACGTAGGCTTGACCGGAAGCGGCCCCGTACTGTGCCCATAGTCTCAGCTCGACGTTTGGCCCCGCCGCCCAGGCGATCGCCCGCCGGCGCCGCACGAAGGCCTGGAGCGAACTCGTGTCCCCGCGGGCTGCCCACCACGGCAAGGCAGTGAGCCGAGGAGCGAGGAGGTCGAAGCTGAATTGGCGGGGCAGCGGCTCGCCGAGCCAGCGGGTGAAGGTTGCCCGCGCGCTCTCCGGGGGGACGCCGCCGAGCAGCGCGAGCTGGGCGAACTCCGGGGGAAACCGCGTACCCCCGACGGCGAAGGCCTCTCGCAGGTGGCCTCGATGCGCGAGTGCGTTCGTCAGCACTGCTTTTCGGCCCAGTGAATCATCCAAAACGGGATCGCCCGTGCGGCGGCTGCCAACAAGCGCTCGGGCCAACGCCACATCGGTTTCGGCGGAATCCGGAAGGTGCCGCATCACGCTCCAGGCGGCTAGCAGGACATAGCTCGAGGCCGTGTCGATCTGAACTTGGACCTTGGCTGGCGAAGGCTGCGGGCGAGCCAGGAGCCGCTCGACCAACCCCATCCCCTCGCTGTTCATGTCGGCTTGGTCGAGCGCGAGGTATGCAGCAAGGTAGCGCCGAGCCGCGGCGGGGCGTCCCAGCTGGAGGGCAACCTCGACGGGATGGATGTAGGCCGGGCCGAAGGCCGAGTCGAGGGCAATCGCGCGATCGAAGGCTTCCAGTATCTGCCCCGGCGTCGTGCGCCCGACCAGCGGCCAGTGCATGCGTGCATCGCCGAGCTCGTACCACGCCTCTGGGTCGGTGGGATAGCGGCCCACGGCCTCGTCGAGCGTCGTGAACAGCCGGGCATGGTGCTCCCGCCCGGCGGGATCGGTGGGTCCATCCAACAGGGCCTGGAAAAGCGAGTCGGCCGCGACCAGCAGGCTCTCCCGCGGTGCCAGTCCGCGATTCAAAGTCCCTGCGAGAAGACCATACTTGTACCCGAACGGGTCTCCCACACCTCCCCTTCTCCAGCACCCCCGCACCGCGCTCATCCGGCTCCACGCGATTGTGAAGGCGCTATCCAGCGCCACGGCACGTTTGTAGTGCGTCATTGCCGAATCCCAGGCGGCGCGACGAAAGAACTGCTCTCCTCGCAAGAACGTACTCAGGGCAGGCAAGGACCTTGCACCCAGACTAGCGTGCCGGAACGCCGCGATCGGCCGCGTGCGGTTCAGCTCGCGCAGGAGGCCGACCGTGACCGAATCGGTTAACCGGTCCATCCGGGAAGTCATGTCTCTGATCTCAATCCCTTCCCCGAGCACTTTGCCCGTGGCGACGTCCAGCCACCGCGCCGTGACGCGGGCAGAGTCTCCGCCTGCCCCAAACACCGTTCCCAAGACCACCAGTCTGGCGCCTGTGCGCCGGCCCAGGTTCGCGGCCCCCGCTTGGTCGCCGCGGCCGCTCCAGCTGTGGACCACCATGGTTGGCGACACCGTCCGCAGTGGTCCTGCGCCATCGAGGTTGGCTGACAGCACGTCCACGAGGCCTTCGCGCCACCGCGTCAGATTCGGCTCCAGCACGTCGAACGGGGCCACGGCGACGACGTTGGCGTCGAGCGCAGTAGGATTGCCGGGCAGCGAGACCCGCCGCGCCAGCACGACGGCCCCGACGGCCGTAAGCGCCGCGACGAGGGGCAGTGCCACACGGATGAGGAGAGCGCGTCGTGACGCCCGTGGCATGGGGCGTGTGGTCACGAGCGCCTGGGCAAACTGCGTGGCCGTAGCGAAACGATCCGCCGGCGCTTTGGCGAGGGCCTTCACCACCGCGCGCTCGAATTCCTCGGGCACCGTCTCCCGCACCGTCCGCAGTCGTGGCACGGGATCTAAGGACTGCCGCGCCAGGATTGCCCGTGCTGAGGGGCCCAGAAAGGGAGGGTTCCCGGCGAGCATCTCGTACAGGACGCAGCCGAGACTGTAGACATCACTGCGGCCATCGAGCTGCTCCCCCGCTGCCTGCTCAGGGCTCATGTAACCCGGGGTCCCGACGGTCACGCCTGTTTGAGTCAACTTCTCCCCGCCAGCCGCCGTGATCGCGCGCGCGATCCCGAAGTCGCTCACGACCGCCTGCCCAGCTTCGAGCAGAATGTTCTCCGGCTTGATGTCCCGGTGCACCACGCCGCGGCTGTGCGCGTAGCTCAGCGCGGTCGCCACTTCGCCAGCGATCCGCAATGCGTCCTCGAGCGGCAACTGCTTCTCACGCGTCAGCCGCTCACGCAGCGACTCGCCCTCGACGTACGGCATGACGTAGTAAAGGAAGCCCGCGGCCTCGCCCGAATCGTGGAGCGGCAGGATGTGTGGATGGGCGAGGGCGGCGACGGTCTCGATCTCACCGAGGAACCGGTCGGCCCCGAGGGCCATGGCGAGCTCCGGCCGGAGGACCTTGATGGCGACCGCCCGGTGGTGCTTCAGGTCCTGGGCGAGGAAGACGACCGCCATCCCTCCCTGGCCCAGCTCCCGTTCGATCGCGTAGCGCTCGGCGAGGGCGGCGTGGAGGCGGACGAGGAGATCGGTCATGTCTGATCGCGCTGGAGAGCCAGCGCTCTACCTAAGAGTACAGTGTCCCCGGCGCGCCGACCAGAGAATCGAGCACGGCTGTGGAGTACCGCGCCGAGCAGCACGTGGCTAAGTTACGGACCGCGCCACCGTAGCTCAGTGGTAGAGCTCTCGATTCGTAATCGAGCGGTCGTCGGTTCAAATCCGACCGGTGGCTCTCACCTGCAAAAAGACGTCGAGAGAGAGGCGTCACGCGGAGGACGTCTTCGCAAGACGCTCTTGTGTAACGTCTTCGCGTGACGTCTCAGCGTGACGTGGTCTCTCGGTTGACAGCTCCGCGAGCAAGGGCTACGCTAAGGTCATGACGCACGCGCGCTATTACCGATTTTCCTGGTTTGGTCCCGATGGGGCCGGCGGGCGCGTGTGCGCAGGCGATGGGATGACGCAGTAGCCTGCAGAATGACACGAGCTTACGCGGCCCCGGCTTCCGGGGCCGTTTCTTTTTCCCGTGCCACGGAGCGTTGCATGATCATCGTCCTGCGACCCAATGCGAGCGAGCACGACCTGGACCAGATCGTCGCCCAGGTCACGGCGCTCGGTCTGACCCCGCATGTCTCGCGCGGGGTCAGCCGCACCATCATCGGCTGCATCGGCGACGAGGACCGCCTGCGCGAGGTACCGGTGCTCGCGTTCCCCGCCGTGGAAACGATCCTCCCGGTCGAAAAGCCCTACAAGCTCGCCGCCCGGGAGTTCGTGGCGCGCGACACGGAGGTGACCTTGGGCGGGACGGCCGTGGGCGACGGCGCGGTGCACGCCATCGCCGGTCCCTGCTCGGTCGAGGGGCGGGACATGCTGCTCGAGACCGCGGAAGCCGTCAAGGCGGCGGGCGCCGTCGCGTTGCGGGGCGGCGCCTTCAAGCCGCGCACGTCTCCCTACGCGTTTCGCGGTCTCGGGACCGAGGCGCTCGACCTGCTGGCGGCGGTGCGGGAGACCACCGGCCTTCCGGTCGTGACCGAGGTGCTCGATACTCGTCACGTCGCGCTGGTCGCGGAAAAGGCCGATTGCCTGCAGGTGGGAGCGCGCAACATGCAGAACTTCGCGCTGCTCACGGAAGTGGGGGAGAGCGGCAAGCCCGTGCTCTTGAAGCGGGGCATGTCGGCCACGCTCGAGGACCTGCTGCTCGCCGCCGAATACGTGCTGGCGCGCGGCAACGGTCAGGTCATGTTGTGTGAGCGCGGCATCCGCACGTTCGAGCGGGCGCTGCGCAATACGCTCGACATCGGCGCCGTGCCGTACCTGAAGCGCGAGACGCACCTGCCGGTGCTGGTGGATCCGAGTCACGCCGCGGGGCGGCGCGACCTCGTGCCGGCGCTCGCGCTCGCGGCCGTGGCCGCGGGAGCGGACGGCCTGCTGATCGAAGTGCACCCCGATCCCGACCACGCCCGCTCGGACGGGGATCAGTCGCTCAAGCTGGAGGCGTTTTCCGAGCTGATGGACCGCGTGCGGGATGTAGCGGCGGCTGTCGGGAGACGGGTAGCGGAACCGGTGCTGAGATCGGTTTGACGGGTCGCGGAACAGCGTCACGGGAAGGCGTCGCGAAGAGACGTCGTCGCCGGTTACGCCTTTCTGCAACGATGTTTCGTGACGGTTTTCCGAGACGCCTTTACGCCGTCAGGGTGAGTTTATGGCCCTTGGCCTTGAGCGACGCCGTAAGCCCCGCCTTCTCGACTGACTTCATGTACGCCTCGTCGGGGCTGACTTCCTTCTTTTCCACCAGCTCGAGCAGGGCGTCGTTGAGCGTGAGCATGCCGAGCTGCTTCGAGGTCTGGATGATGGACGGGATCTGGAACGTCTTCCCCTCGCGGATGAGATTCGAGATGGCCGGCGTCGTGAGCAGGATCTCCCGCGCGGCCACCCGCCCGCCGCCCAGCTTCTTGCACAGGGTCTGCGAGATCACGCCCTTGAGCGACTCGGAGAGCATCACGCGGATCTGCGACTGCCGGTCCGCCGGAAACTGGTCGATGATCCGGTCCACCGTGGAGGCGGCCGTGGTGGTGTGCAGCGTGCCGAACACGAGGTGACCGGTCTCGGCCGTCTCGATCGCGATCGCGATCGTCTCGAGATCGCGCATCTCGCCCACCAGCACGATGTCCGGGTCCTCGCGTAGCGCGGACCGCAGCGCCCGCTTGAAGCTATCGGTGTGCACGCCGACCTGGCGCTGCGTGATGACGCATTTCTTGTTCTCGTGCACGAACTCGATCGGATCCTCGATCGTGATGATGTGATCGGTGCGCGTGCGGTTGATCAGGTCGACGAGGCCGCACAGCGTGGTGGACTTGCCCGATCCCGTCGGCCCGGTGACCAGGACGAGGCCCTTGGTCAGGTAACAGAGGTGCTGCACCTCCCTGGAGATGTTCAGCTGCTCGACCGTCACCACCTGCGCCGGGATCACGCGGAACACCGCCATCGGTCCCTTGCGGTCGCGGGCGGCATTCACGCGGAACCGCGCCAGGCCGCGGATCTCGTAGGCGAAATCCGAGTCGCCCGTCTCCTTCCACTCGGCGCGGTTGCGGTCCGGCATGACCGACAGGAGCATGAGCTCGAGCTGCTCCGAAGACAGCGGCGGCGTATTCTGGCGCTTCATCTCGCCGTGCGTGCGGAACACCGGCGGCTCGCCCACGCGCAGGTGCAGGTCGGACGAGGCGGAAGTCACCAGGGCCTTGAGCAGCTCGCCCAACGCCCGCTCGGCCCCCTGGTACTGGGACGCGGCGAAATCCATGGGCAGGCCGGCGGGTGGCTGGTGGCTCGCTGCCGGTGCCGCCGCGGGGCCTCCCGCGACGGCGGGTGCCCGCTGGGCTGCCGGAGCGGGAGGCCCCGCGGTGGCACCGGATGCCCGCTGGGCTGCCGGAGCGGGAGCCCCAGCGGCTGCGGCGGCGGGAGCCACCGGCTCAGCGCGCGAATTGCCGCTCGGCGCCACGACCGCGGTCAGGCGACCCATCTCGGGCACGATCCGCACCCGCACCATACCGCGGTCCGCGATGTACTCGAACTCCGTCTCCGCCTTCTTGTCGATGCGGTCCGCCGCTTCGGACGGGGCCACCTCGACCAGGAGCGCGTAGATGTGCTGGTCGGTGAGCGGCTGCCGGCTCACTTTCCGCGGCTTGCCGTCCTTGACCATCGTGACGGGCTCGTCCGGGAGCAGATAGAGCTGATCCCCGCGCTCGCGGAGCAGGACGTCGACGAAAGGATCGATGCGTGCGGCCATATCAGGGGGATCTCAGCTCAGGGGGCGCGCGAACAGGACGTACGCGCGGTTCACGTAGTGGGTCGCGGCGTGACTCCACACCGCGAAGAAGGCTTCCTGGGACGCGTTCAAGTAATCGAGGAGCCGCGCGTGCTGCTCCGGCAGCTCCACGCTCGCCCAGCCACCCAGCGTGGCGCCGCCCGCCAGCACCACCTCCACGCCCAGCGTCCGCGCCGCCGAGAGTCGCGCCGGGTCGGTGATCGGCGCCTGGCGGTCGACCGACAGCGAGACCGTTTGCACCTTGGACACCAGCAGGATCTCGTCGTCTTCGGCGGGGCGGAACGCGAAAAACCCCTCGGGGCGATTCAGCAGCTCGAGCACCGTTTCCGGCCCGTCGTGATGCGGCACGCGCTCCATCACGTAGATCTGCCCGGGGCGCGAGACGCCCTGCGTGAGCAGCAGGCGGGCGGGGACGGGAGTGCGGGGCAGGGAAAGATCGGACACGAAACCAAAGCTAAAGACGTCGCGGGGAAACGTCTAGGAAAGACGTCGATGGATGACGTCTCCCCGTGACGCCTCTCCGCGACGCTTTTTCCTGGACGTCCTGCGATCACGTCAACGGGACTGACACTGGACGGAAGCAGGGACGGTTCTTCCACAGCCGATCTGCTCATCCATGCCACTGGCGATGGGACCGCACGCGGTGGTCTGAGCTCCGTCGCGGGCGGCCTGCTCGGTCGCGCCGGCCGCCGTGGCGCAGTTGGTCCGGCCGCGGAACTCGACGCACACACGGCACCGCGTCTTGGCGCGGGCCGTCGTCATCACGAAGAACAGCGCCGCGACGGCGAGCACCGCGGCCAGGCCGTAGAGCGTCGAGCGCCTCATGTCACACAACGTAAGGGGGCCGGGCAGCGTATCGCCACCCGGCCCCCTCGCTTCCGCCCGGCGCCGTCGCTAGCGTCCCGCGCCGGCTTGCTTGCGTCCGGGCTCGTGGAACTGCTGCTGCTCTGTCGAGCCCTCCATCGCCGTCACCGACGAGGTTCCCCCGGTCGCGATCTGGGTGATCTCGTCGAAATACCCCACGCCCACGAACTCCTGGTGCCGCACCGCCGCGTAGCCGTCTTTCTCGGAGGCGAACTCGCGGTCCTGGAGGTCGGCGTACGCCGCCATGCCCCGCGCTTTGTAATCCTGCGCCAGAGTGAACATGCTGTGATTCAACGCGTGGAACGCGGACAGGGTGACGAATTGGAACTTGTAGTCCAGCGCGCCGAGCTCCCGCTGGAATGCGGCGATCTGGGCGGCGCTCAGGTGCTTGCGCCAGTTGAACGACGGCGAGCAGTTGTACGCCAGCAGCTTGCGCGGGTACTTCGCGTGGATCGCCTGGGCGAACTTGGTCGCCTCCGCGAGATCCGGCTTCGACGTCTCGAACCAGAGCAGATCGGCGTACGGCGCGTAAGCCAGGGCCCGGGCGATGGCGGCGTCCACGCCGTCGCGCACCCGGAAGAACCCTTCGGCAGTCCGCTCCCCGGTCAGGAAGCGGCGATCGTACTCGTCCGAGTCGCTCGTGAGCAGGGTGGCGCTGTTCGCGTCGGTGCGGGCGATCAGGACCGTCTCCACACCGCACACGTCCGCCGCGAGGCGCGCCGCGACCAGCTTGGTGATGAACTCACTCGTGGGAACGAGCACCTTCCCGCCCAAATGGCCGCACTTCTTCACCGACGCGAGCTGATCTTCGAAGTGCACGCCCGCTGCTCCGGCGTCGATCATGTTTTTCATGACCTCGAAGGCGTGCAGCGGCCCGCCGAACCCCGCTTCGGCGTCGGCCACCAGCGGGGCGAACCAATAGGTCGAGTGGTCGTCCTTGAGGTGGGCGATCTGGTCGGCCCGCTTGAGGGCGTTGTTGATCCGTCGCAGCAGGGCAGGAACGGAGTCGGACGGGTAGAGGCTCTGGTCGGGGTACATCTCGAGCGCGTGATTGGCATCCGCGGCCACCTGCCAGCCGCTCACGTAAATCGCCTTCAGCCCGGCCTGGACCTGCTGGATCGCCTGGTTCCCGGTGATGGCCGACAGCACGGCGACGTAATCCTCGTCCCGCAGGAGCTCCCACAGCCGCGCCGCGCCGTAGCGCCCCAGCGAGTATTCGATGTCGATCGAGCCGCGCAGCCGGTACACGTCGCCGGCGTTGTACGGTCGCGTGATGCCGTTCCAGCGCGCGTCGTTCGCCCAGGCGCGCTCCAATGCCGAGATCACCGCGTGCTTGTCCATGGCCGCCCCGTCCAGTCGGTCAGTCCAGATAGTCGTACGCCACCGTCGTCAGGAACTCCGCAAACTCCGCGCCAGTGGTCAGATCGGCCAGAATCCGCGCCGCGAGTGAAAACTGATCGGCGCCGGGGGCCTCCGCACCTACCCTTTCGGGTAGGGAGGCCATCACTTCGGAGAGCGTCTGTTGTATCACGGCGGCATTCACGTAACGCCCGTCCTGCAACCGCGCCCCGTGGCGCTGCCACTGCCACACCTGCGCCCGGGAGATCTCCGCGGTGGCGGCGTCCTCCATCAGGTCGTTGATGGGCACGCACCCGAGGCTGCCCAGCCACGCCGCGAGATAGCGGACCGCCACGTCCAGGTTGGTGCGCAATCCCTCGAACGTGATCGCGCCGGACGGCGTGGCCAGGAGGTCCTGGGCGGTGACGCGCACGTCGTCGCGCCGACGCTCGATCTGGTTCGCGCCCGGCATGTGGGCGTCGAATATCTCGCGCGCCAGGGGGACCAGCGCGGGATGGGCGACCCAGGTACCGTCGTGCCCCTGCCGCACCTCGCGCAGCTTGTCCTGGCGCACCTTCTCGAGTGCCTCGGCGTTCCGCTCCGGGTCGCGCTTGATGGGAATCTGCGCCGCCATTCCTCCGAGGGCGTGAATCCCGCGGCGGTGACAGGTGCGGATCACGAGCTCGGCGTAGCTCTTGAGGAAGGGCTGCTCCATCGTGACGCGGGCGCGATCGGGGAGCACGCGCTCGGGGAAGCGACGCAGCTTTTTGATGTAGCTGAAGATGTAGTCCCAGCGCCCGCAGTTGAGCCCGGCGGAGTGATCGCGCAGCTCCCAGAGGATTTCGTCGGTCTCGAACGCCGCGAGAATCGTCTCGATCAGCACGGTCGCGCGGATCGTGCCGCGTGGAATGCGGAGCGCGTCCTGCGCGAAGGTGAAGACGTCGTTCCAGAGCCGCGCCTCCAGGTGACTCTCCATCTTCGGCAGGTAGAAATAAGGACCGCTGCCCTTGGCGATCAGCACCGCCGCATTGTGATAGAACGCCAGCCCGAAATCGAAGAGCGATGCCGAGATCGGGGCGCCGTCCAGGTGTACGTGTTTTTCGACCAGGTGCCACCCGCGGGGCCGCACGAACAGCGTCGCCGTCTTGGCGGCCAGCGCGTAGCGCTTCCCCTCGGGACTCGCGTAGGAGATCGTGCCGGCCACGGCATCCTTCAGGTTACGTTGGCCGACGACATTGTTCTCCCACGTCGGAGCGTTCGCGTCCTCGAAGTCGGCCATGAAGACGTTCGCGCCCGAATTGAGCGCGTTGATCATCATCTTGCGCTCCACCGGGCCCGTGATCTCCACACGGCGGTCGCGCAGATCGGGTGGAATGGGCGCGACGGTCCACGCGTCCTCTCGGATGGATCTGGTGTCGGGCAGGAAGTCGGGCAGGCGGCCCGCGTCGAGCTCCGCCTGGCGCAGGCGGCGGCGCTCGAGCAGCTCACGGCGCCGCGGCTCGAAGCGGTGCGCCAGCGCGGCGAGGAAGTCCAGGGCACCCGCGCTGAGGATGTCGTCGCACCCCGACGGCGGAGGCTTGCGCAGCTGGATGGTCGAGTCGATCGCCGGCATGTGGAATATCCCGGAGGCGGGGCTAACCTAACAGTAACCGCACGGCGTAGTTTAGACGACCGACATGCCTACCCGCTTGCTGATTGCCGGCCTCTGCCTGCTCGTCCTGGGGGTCGCGTTCTGTCGTGCGGGCCTGGCGGCGCTCCGCACGAGGCGCTGGACGGGTGGATCCGTGCGCGGCCTGCTGGGCCTGCTGCTCCTGGCCCTCGCCGGGCTCGCCGCCGCGATCAGCGTCGGCCTGCGTGAATACCATGCGTTGACGCTCGAGGTGCTGGCGGCGACGGTCACGACGGAGCCGGTGGGGCCGCAGCGCTTCCGGGCAATGATTGTACTTCCCGACAAGCGTCTCGCCATGTACGACCTGGCGGGCGATGCCCTGTACATGGACGCGCACATTCTCAAGTGGCACCCCTGGGTAAACCTGCTGGGGCTCCATACGTCCTACGAGCTCGACCGGGTGGCCGGCCGCTACAACGCCGTGTCCGACGAGCGCAGCAAGCCGCACACGGCCTATGAGCTGGCGCGGCCGGCCTGGATCGATCTCTTTTGGATCGCGCGACGCCACGTACTCGGCCCCCTGGTGGACGCCGAGTACGGCTCCGCCGCTTTTGTGGCGGGCACGAGACCCGCGCGCTACGAGGTGCGGGTTTCGACGACCGGATTACTGATGCGGCCCGTCCTGCCCTAGCAGCCTCGGGGCTCTCAACCAAACGTGTCCCGGCGGCATCATACCAGCGTGCCGGAACCTCCGACCCCTGGCCCCCGGCTCCCGGCCCCCGCGACCCGATGCAGGCGGACTCGAGCGATCTCATCCAGCGTGCGCAGCAGGGCGACCAGGCCGCGTTCGAGGAGCTGTACCGTGCGCAGGTGGGTCGGGTGTATGCGCTGTGCCTGCGCCTCACGGCCGATGCGGCGCGCGCCGAAGAGCTCACGCAGGACGCGTTCGTGCGGGCGTGGGAGCGGCTCGCGAGCTTCCGGGGCGAGAGCGCATTTTCGTCCTGGCTGTACCGGCTCACCGTGAACGTGGTGTTCCTGAGCCAGCGGGCAAGCCGGCGGCGCGCGCTGCGGGTGTTCACGACGGACGATCCGGCGGCTTTGGAGCGACCGGTGGACGCGTCGAGTACGGCGGCAGGGGAGTTGGATCTGGAGCGTGCCATCGCGACGCTTCCGCCGGGGGCGCGGGAAGTGTTCGTGCTGCACGATGTGGAAGGCTACCGTCATCACGAGATCGCGCAGCTCACGGGGATCGCGGTGGGAACGTCGAAGGCACAATTGTTCCGGGCGCGCCGGCTGTTGCGGGAGGCGCTGAGCAAATGATGTGCAGCGAGTGGGAAACGCGGCTGAACGAGTATGTCGACGGCACGCTCACGGCGGAAACGCGGGCGCTCGTCGAGACCCACCTGGCGGGGTGCGCGGGCTGCCGGGCGGCCGTCGCGGAGCTACGCGCGTTAGTCGCCGGCGCGGCAGCGCTCCCCAAGCGCATCGAGCCGGCTCGGGAGCTGTGGACCGGCGTCGCGAACCGTATCGGGAAACGGGAAAGGGGAAAGGGGAAAGGGTGGTGGAGGACGGCACTCGCCGCCGCGGCCACGCTGGTCATCGGCTTCGCCGTGTACCGTCTGCTACCGTCCTCTACCGCCCGTGACCGCCCGGTGGGGGAGGGCTGGGTTGTGGCGCAAGCCGAGTATGAGCAGGCCGCCGCTGCGCTGACCAGCGCCCTTGCGCTCGAACGGGACCGCCTCTGGCCGGAGACCGTCGCCCTGCTCGAGCGCAATCTCGGCGTGATCGACGCGGCGATCCGTGAGTCACGCGACGCATTGGCCCGTGATCCGGGGAACGTGGAGCTGCGCGGACTGGTGGCGTCGGCGGCGCGCGAAAAGGTCGAGCTGCTGCGCTGGGCAACCCGTGTGGCGACCTCCAGTTGAGCATGAGAGGGGACGTGACGCGATACATCGTTTGGCTGGGACTGGGGCTCGGCCTGGCGTTCGCTGCCCGGGGCGCTCTCGGCCAGGCGCCAGCCGGTCGCACCGGGTTCGAGGAGCGCTGGCCGTTCGCCGGCGATGGGTCGGTGCGCATCGTCAATCCCTCCGGCCGGATCCGCGTGATCGGGTGGGACGTGGACAGTCTAGCCGTGTCGGGGCACGGACCAGGGCGACTGGCCGCCGCCGGCACCGCCAGCGTCCGAAAGGTCGTCGTCACCGGTCGCGCCGAGCTCGAGGTGCACGTGCCGCGCGGCGCGCGCGTGTGGGTGAAGTCCGCGTCGGCGGACATCGACGTGGTGGGTGTGGACGGGACGCTCGATCTCAATAGCGTAGCCGGCGCGATCCACGTAGTGGGGACGCCCGCGGATGTAACGGCCGAGACGATGGACGGGCGCGTCGAGCTGGCGGGCGGCAGCGGGCGGGCCCGCGTGAAAACGGTAAGCGGCGACGTCCTGCTGCGGGGCGCGAGCGTGGACCTGGGAGCGTCGACGCTGAGCGGCACCATCGTGGTGCGGGCGGCAGGATGGCAGCGTGGCGGCACAGGGGTACAGCGCGGCAAGTTCGAATCGGTGACGGGCGATGTCCGGTTCGACGGTGAGCTGGGGCGCGGCGGCATCGTGGAGCTCGAGAGCCAGAGCGGCGCGATCGCGCTGCGGCTGCCCGCCACGAGCGTGGCCGACTTCGACCTGGTCACCATCGGTGGGGCGGTCACGAACCGCCTGACGGCCGCCACGGCAGAGCGGGGCGTGCTGCGGTTCTCGACCGGGGCAGGCGGGGCGCAGGTGACCGCGCGCAGCTTCAAGGGTAGTATCTCGCTCGAGGCCAAGTGACCATCGCGACAGTCGTCTCCGCCATAAACCTTCCGCGCGCGCCCGGCATCCCACTGGCAACCCGAACCGAGAGGTTGCCATGCTGACTCTGACTCGTGCTCTCGTCTTCGCAGCCCTCACGCTCGCCAAGGGCCCGCCCTGGATCTCGATCGAACTGCCGGTCAACCCGTACGACCAATCCCAGCGCGGCGCGTTCCTGCTGGTACACTCGTTCCACCACGGGACGGCGATCGGCTATATCGTCACCGGCACCGCCGAGGGGATCGTGAAAGGGGAGCGCCGCACGGTCAAGCTCGAGTTCGCCGAGACCGGGCGGGAAGGCGTATACGCGCTGCGCCAGACTTGGCCGAAGGAAGGCACGTGGACACTCGTGATCAAGGCCAACCAGGGCCCCGATGATGCGGCCACGGCCGTGGTCGATCTCGGCCCGGACGGCGCGGTGGCGGCGGTGCGAGTGCCCACGATGCAGCGCGGCCAGTGGACGGTACCGGCACCGGTATCGCTGAGCGACGTCGAGGCGGCGCTGCGGGCACGATCTGGTGCGCTGGCGCGACAGTCATGATGTTATCGCGGAGGCCTCGACCGGCTCATCGGTCGGGGCCTCCGTTGTCATGCCGCCTTCACCCGTCTCTAACACAACCCCGACATAACTCGCGTTGACACCCCTGGGCCCGCTGACCTTCATGGATCCGCCGTGTGGGTTCGCGTCGTATACGTCGTACACCAATCAACAGGAGGCCGTCATGCGAGCACCACTGTTGGGAGGTCTGACCATCGTCGCGTTGGTGGCTCTGGGCAGCTGCAAGGACGATGTGGGTATCACGGTAACGGAGCGGTTCGCGGCGATCCTGTCGGGCGCGAACGTGCGTCCCACGCCGATCACGACCACGGCAACCGGAAGCGCGCAGTTCACGTACGTCGGCGACATCAAGACGCTCTTTTTCGAGGTCGACGTCGCCGGGATCGACAGCGTGACCCTGGCGCACATCCACGGGCCTGCCGATACGGCCAACAGTGCGGGAGTGGCTCTTAATCTGTACACGACGGGCAAGTCCAAGGGTCTTGGGTTCACGGGCGTTCTCTCTGCGGGCGTGGCTGGGGAACTTGGGCCTCCCACGGGTATGACACTCGATTCGCTCCTCGTGCTGATGCGCAACGGACATGCGTACGTGAACGTTCACACTGTTGCTCATCCCGCCGGAGAGATCCGCGGTCAGGTGGTGAAGCAGTAAGCCGGAGACCGGGTATGAGGAGTGAGGGTCCGCTCAGGTCATCTTCATCAAGGAGAAACGACCGATGAGGCTCGAACGTCGAGGTCGCCGGCTGGCGCTCGGCACTGTATTGCTGGGTTTCGCGTGTGGGGGGAAAAGCGGTGGGGGCACGGGGCCCTGCACCCCGGGCGCCGCGACGCAGCTCGTGAAGAACGGAGGAGACGCGCAGGCGTGGTACTTCAACAACCCGCTTCCCGCCGGGCTGAGCGTCAAGGCCCTGGACGCGAACAGCTGCGCGGTTCCCGGCGTCGTCATCAACTGGGCGCCTGCGTCGGGCGGCGGCGGCGTGAGCGCCGCGCAGAGTACCACCAACGCGTCGGGAATCGCGAGCACGACGGACAGCGTCGGATCGAGCAGTCCGCAGACGGTCACGGCGACGTTTACCGGTCTGTCGACTTCCGTGACGTTCACGGCCACTGCCAGCGCACCGCCGACCACCGGGGCGGTGAGCCTGAAGAACACGGCCTTCAACCCGGCAAGCATCGTCATACAAGCCGGGGGAACCGTCACCTGGACCTGGAACGACAACCCTATTCCGCACAACGTCACGTTCACGAGTGGACCGACGCTGAGGCCCGCAGATTCACCGACGCAGATGACTGGTACTTATGACGGCACGTTCACTACCGTGGGGACGTATGGCTATCACTGTACGATCCACGGCAACATGAGCGGGACCGTCACGGTAGTGCATTGAGCGTGGCGGAGCAGGGAGCGGGGAGCGGTACCTTCCGAAGAAGGCCGGGTGTACCGCTCTGCTTTTCGTGCCGCGTAGATTCCGTTGAATCCTTAGGAGACGACCGGATGAAGCGGCGGCAGTGGGCTTGGTGGGGGGTGCTGGTGGGCACGGTGTGGGCATCGGGTTGCAACGGCGGGGGCACCCAGCCACCCGGACCGCCCGCGGACGTGGTGGTGAGCGGGGGAGGAGGACAGAACTGGTACTTCAACAATCCGCTGCCCGTGCCTTTGAGTGTCACTGTATTCGACGTGAGTGGTCGGCCGGTGCCGGGCGTGGTCGTGATGTGGACCGTGGAATCGGGCGGAGGCGCGGTGAGTCCCGTTCAGAGCAGCACTGACCCGAACGGGATTGCGAGCACGAGCGATTCGGTCGGGTCCTCTACCATCCAGCGGGTCAGCGCGGCAGTCAACGGCGTGCCGAGTCCGGCCAGTTTCACCGAGGTTGCCACCGGCGCGCCGACATCAGCCGCCGTCGACGTGAAGGACAACTTCTTCGAACCTGCGACCGCGATCGTGCAGGTCAACGGCACGGTCACGTGGACGTTCAGAGGCGCGATCGCTCATACCGTGACCTTCACTAGTGGCTCGGACTCAGGCACCCCGCAGGCGAGCGGTTCGTTCGGCCCCATCACGTTCACGACGGTCGGCACCAGCAGCTACCACTGCAAGGTTCACCCGGCTACGATGACGGGGTCGGTAAGAGTGGTGCACTGAGACAAGAGCTCCCGGCAGTCAGGCCACCACTTTGCCTATCGGCAACCTTCTGATCCGCTTCCCCGTGACCGCGAAGATCGCGTTACACACCGCGGGCGCGATCGGCGGCACACCGGGCTCGCCGGTGCCCCCGATCGGTTCGCTGCTGGGCACGATGTGGACTTCCACGTGCGGCGACTGCGGCAGGCGCACCACGCGATAGCTGTCGAAATTCCCCTGGACGACGCGGCCGGCAGCGAGCGTGATTTCGCCGTACAGCGCGGCGCTCAGCCCGAACACGACGCCTCCCTGGATCTGAGCCTCGATCTGACCGACGTTGACCGGCTGACCGCAATCCACGGCGCACACCACCCGGTGGACCGTGACGGCTCCGTCGTCCGCCACCGAAACCTCGGCGACCTCGGCGCACGTCGTCGGCCCCCACTCGGCGAGCGCGATGCCACGCCCCCGGCCGGCCGGGAGCGGGGTCCCCCAGCCGGCCTTGTCCGCCGCGAGCTCGAGCGTGCGGCGGTGGCGCGGCTTGTCGCGGAGTAGCTCGCGCCGCAGCTCGAACGGGTCCCGTCCGGCGGCCGCCGCCACCTCGTCCAGGAACGCTTCCGTCACGAAGCCGTTGTGCGACACACCCACCGAGCGCCACGGGCCGCGCGGGACGGCCGCCAGCTCGAGCGTCGCCTGGTCCACGAGAAGGTTGGGAATGGTGTAGGGCAGGTCCACGGCTCCGTCGATCAGGCTGTCGTCGATCCCCTTCTCGAGCGGCCCGAACTTGAGCCGCAGCGGCGTGCCGGCGATACGATGGGTCCACGCCACCAGCTGCCCGCCGGCGTCCAGTCCCGCCGCGAAGCGGTTCAAGCTCGTGGGACGGTAGAAGCCGTTCCGCATGTCGTCTTCGCGCGACCAGATCACCTTCACCGGCGCGCCCACTGCTTTGGAGACGCGCGCCGCTTCCGAGACGAAATCCGGCTCGAGTCGACGCCCAAACCCGCCCCCCGAGAGCATGGTGTGAATCCGCACCTGCTCGACCGGGAGTCCCGTCACCTGGGCCGCCACCTTCTGGGCGTGCTCCTGGTTCTGCGTTGGCGCCCAGATGTCGGCGCCGTCGGCGCGCACGTGAGCGGTGCAGTTCATCGGCTCCATGGTCGCGTGATGCACGAACGGCACCTCGTACACGGCCTCGATGCGCTTCGCGGCGCTCGCGAGCGCCGCCGCGGCGTCGCCGATCGTTTGCGCCACAACCGCCGGCTGCGCCGCGAGTGCGGCGAGCTGTGATCGGACGCTCTCTGAGCCGAGGGCGCCGGCGTCGCCTTCGTCCCATTCGATTTGAAGCGCACGTCGGCCTATCACGGCCTGCCAGTATGTGTCCGCCACCACGGCGACCCCGGCGGCACACCCGGCCGCCCATCCACCTTTCGGCCCCATCCACGAGCTCGCTTCGAGCTCGACCACGTGGCGCACCCCCGGTAATGCCTTCGCCGCCTCGGCGTTCACGCTCCTGATGCTGCCGCCGAGCACCGGGGCGCGCTCGATCGAGGCGACCAGCATGCCGGGGACCTTCAGGTCGATCCCGAATTGGGCGCTGCCGTCCACCTTGGAGGGCGTATCCAGCCGGCGCGTCCGCGTGCCGACCAGACGGAAGTCCTTCGGGTCCTTGAGGGGCGGATCTTTCGGTACCGGCAGCTGCGCCGCTTTCGCGACGAGCTTGTCGTAGGTGAGGCGTCGTTTGCTCGGGGTGTGCACGACCGCGCCCTGCTCGGCGCGGCACGTTGCGCGATCGACCTGCCAGGTGGACGCCGCTGCGTCGATCAGCATCTCACGCGCCGCGGCGCCCGCCTTGCGCAGCGGCTCCCACGAGCTGCGGATCGCGGCGCTGCCGCCGGTGCGCATGGTGCGCGACCAGCCCGCGGGATTCTCCGGCATGGGGCCGAGCCGTACGCTCGTCCAATCGGCCTCGAGCTCCTCGGCGAGGATCATGGCGAGCCCCGTCTGCGAGCCCTGGCCCATCTCGGACTTGTCGAGCGTGAGAGTCACGACGCCGTCGGTGCCGATCCGGACCCAGGCATTGGGGGAGAAAGGGGCCGCGGTGCGCGCGGGGGTGGCGTGCGGCGCAAGGTGGAATGCGATCACGAGACCGGCGGCGGTCTCGACGAAGTCGCGGCGCGTGACGCTGGATTTCAAGTCAGGCCACCTTCCCGATTGGCAGCCTTCTGATACGCTTGCCCGTCGCCGCGAAGATGGCGTTACACACCGCAGGCGCGACCGGCCCGACCGAGGGCTCGCCGATCCCGCCCTGCTTGTCGTCGCTCGGCACCACGTGGACCTCGACGACCGGCATCTCCTCGATGTGCAGCATCGGGTAGTCCGTGAAATTGCTCTGCTTCACGCGGCCCCGTTCGATGGTGATCTCGCCGTACAACGCCGCCGTCAGCCCGTAGACGATCCCGCCCTGCAGCTGGGCCTCGATCTGGCCGACGTTCACCGTGGGCCCGCAGTCGACGGCGCACACGACGCGATGCACGCGCACATGCCCCTCAGGGGTCACCGAGACTTCCGCCACCTGGGCGCACGTGGTCGGGGCCCATTCGGCGAGCGCGATGCCGCGGCCGCGCCCGGCCGCGAGCGGCGTGCCCCAGCCGGCCTTCTGGGCCGCGAGCTCGAGCGTCCGCAGGTGCCGCGGCTTGTCGCGCAGCAGCTGACGGCGCAGCTCGTAGGGATCCTTTCCGGCCGCCACCGCCACTTCGTCGAAGAAGCACTCGGTCACGAAGGCGTTCTGGGAGATCCCGACCGAGCGCCAGAAGCCGCGGGGCACGGGCAGCAAGTCGACCGCCACCTGGTCGACGAACACGTTGGGGATGGCGTACGGCAGGTTCGACGCGCCGTCGATGAGCGTACGGTCGATGCCCTTGTCGAGTGGCCCGAACTTGAGAAGGATGGGCGGCGCCACGATGCGGTGCGTCCAGGCCACCGGGGTGCCGCCGGCGTCGAGCGCCGCAGCGAACCGGTTGTAGGTGGCGGGCCGGTAGAAGCCGTGCTGCACATCGTCTTCGCGCGACCAGATGACCTTCACGGGCGCGCGCGCCGCCTTGGACACGCGCACCGCCTCGGACACGAAATCCGGCTCGAGCCGCCGCCCGAAGCCGCCGCCCAGGAACGTGGTATGGACGCGGACCTGCTCCTTGGGCAATCCGGTGATCTCCGCCGCCACCTCCTGCGCCCGGGTTTGATTCTGGGTGGGTACCCAGACGTCGCACCCGTCGGCGCGCACGTGGGCGGTGCAGGTCATCGGCTCCATGGTGGCGTGGTGCAGGAACGGCACTTCGTACACGGCCTCGACCTTCTTCGCCGCGCCGGCGAGCGTTCCCGCCGCGTCGCCGTCCTTGCGGGCTTCCACGCCGGGCTGTTCGGCCAACTTGACGAACTGTGCCCGGATGCCGTCCGAGTCGAGCGAGGCCGCGTCGCCCTCGTCCCATTGGATCTCGAGGACGCGCCGCCCGGTGACGGCCTGCCAGTAGCTGTCGGCGACCACCGCCACGCCGGCGGCGCAACCCGCCGCCCACGCTCCGTTCGTCCCGGTCCAGGGGGTCGCGCTCAAGGCGACTACGGCACGCACGCCCGGCACGGCCATGGCCTTGTCGCCGTTGAAGGTCTTGATCGTGCCGCCGAACACCGGACAGCGTTCGATCGACGCGACGAGCATGCCCGGCACCTTCACGTCGATGCCGAACACGGCGCTGCCATCGACCTTGGCCGGTGTGTCGAGCCGCGGCACGCGGGTGCCGAGCAGGTGGAAGTCCTTCGGGTCCTTGAGCGGCGGATCTTTCGGGACCGGCAGCTGCGCGGCTTTCGCGACGAGCTTGCCGTACGTGAGCCGTCGTTTGCTCGAGTCGTGCACCACGGCGCCGCGCTCCGCCCGGCACGCCGCACGATCGACCTTCCACGTCGACGCCGCCGCGTCGATCAGCATCTCGCGCGCCGCGGCGCCCGCTTTACGCAGCGGCTCCCATGAGGTACGAATCGCGGTGCTGCCGCCCGTGGACATGCGGCGCGACCACGCGGCCGGGTTTTCCGGTACGGGCCCGAGCCGCACCTGGGACCAATCGGCCTCGAGCTCTTCGGCGAGCATCATCGCCAGGCCGGTCTGCGAGCCCTGGCCCATCTCGGACTTGTCGACGGTGAGGGTGACGAGGCCGTCCGCCGAGACGCGCAGCCAGGCGTTGGGGGAGAAGTCGGTCGCGGCGCTCGCGGCTCTCGCGCGTGGTGGGAGATAGAACGCGATGACGAGACCGGCGCTCGTGGCGACGAAATCCCGGCGGGATATAGTCGAGCTCATAGGGAGCCTCCGTTCCCCCTCTCGACATGGTGGAGAGGGGGTCAGGGGGTGAGGACTACGCCATCTTTCCGATCGGCAGCTTCCTGATCCGCTTTCCGTTCAGGGCGAAGATCGCGTTCGCGACCGCTGGCGCGATCGGGGGCGTCCCGGGCTCGCCCGCGCCGCCCTGCGAATCAGTCGACGGCACGATGTGCACCTCGACCTTCGGCATCTCGGCCAGCCGCAGCATCTGGTAGTTGTGGAAATTGCTCTGCTGCACCCGACCCTTGTCGATCGTGATCTCGCCCCACAGCGCCGCCGTGAGCCCGTACACGATGGCGCTCTCCATCTGGGCTTCGACGATGCTGGGGTTCACCACCGGCCCGCAGTCCACCGCGCACACGACGCGGTGCACCCGCGGCGTCCCATCCGCCTGCAGGGAAATCTCGGCGACCTCGGCCACGTAGCTATCGAACGATTTCCACACCGCGATCCCGCGCGACCGGCCCGCCGGGAGGGGCGTGCTCCAGCCCGCCTTGGTCGCGGCGAGGTTCAGGACGCCGAGGTGACGCGGCGCCTTGCCCAGCAGATCGCGCCGGTACTCATACGGGTCCTTCTTGGCGGCGTGCGCCAGCTCGTCGATGAAGCTCTCGACCACGAACGCATTGAACGTGTTGTTCACCGAGCGCCAGAACCCCACCGGGATTCCCAGGTCGGTGAGCGCGTACTGCACGTGGACGTTCGGGACGCTGTACGGCATCCCGACGGCGCCTTCCACCGTTTCTTCATCGATGCCGTTCTTGATGGTTCCGGGGCCGAACACGCGGACCATGATCGATGGTGCCGCGAACGCGTGCGTCCACGCCACGGGCTGACCGGACGCGTCCAGTCCCGCGCGGAACTGATGTACGCTCGCCGGGCGGTACTGGTCGTGCTGCATGTCGTCCTCGCGCGACCACACCACCTTCACCGGCGCGCCGGCCGCCTTGGACGTCTCGAGCGCTTCCTGAATGAAGTCGAGCTCGAACCGCCTGCCGAAGCCGCCCCCCAGGTACGTCGTATGCACCTGCACCTGCTCGGGAGGGACGCCGCCGATCTTGGCGCCGAGCCCTTGGGCGCCGGTCTGGAACTGGGTGGGAGCCCAGATGTCCACCCCGTCGGCGCGCACGTGTGCGGTGCAGTTCATCGGCTCCATGGTCGCGTGCGCGAGCAGCGGCAGCTCGTACGCGGCTTCCACTTTGTTCGCCGCCCCCGCGAGCGCGCCGTCGGGATCGCCGTCGTGGCGCGCCTGGGGGCTGGGCTTCGCGGCCGCCTCGCCGAGCAGCTGGGAGATGCTGGCGCTCGTCACCTGCGCGTTGGGCCCCTCGTCCCATTTCACGTCGAGCGCATCGCGTCCCTTCTTGGCGTTCCAGTAGCCGTCGGCCACGACCGCCACACCCGACGAGATCTGCACCACGTCTTTCACGCCGGGAACGGCCTTCGCCTTGGTGGCGTCGAAGCTCGCGACCTTGCCGCCGATAGTGGGGCAGCGCGCCACCACGGCGACGAGCATCCCGGGCGCCTTGACGTCGATGCCGAACTGGGCGGAGCCGTCCACCTTGGCCGGGGTGTCGAGCCGCTTCACCCGCGTGCCCAGGATCTTCCAGTCTTTCGGCTCCTTGAGCGCAGGATTCTCGGGAACGGGGAGCGACGCGGCCTTGGCGGCAAGCTGGCCGTACGTCAGCCGCCGCTTGCTCCCGGTGTGGATCACGGCGCCGCCCTCGGTGCGGCAATCGACCCGGTCCACCGCCCACGTCTGGCACGCGGCCGCGACCAGCATCTCGCGCGCGGCGGCGCCCGCCTTGCGGAGCGGCGTGTAGGCCGCCCGCACGCTGGTGCTGCCGCCGGTGCCCTGCATGCCGAACATCGGGTTGGTGTACGCCTTGTCCGCCGGCGCGAACTCGATTTTCACTTTGGTCCAGTCGGCGTCGAGCTCCTCGGCGAGGAGCATCGGCAGGGCGGTGGTCACGCCCTGGCCCATCTCGGAGCGGTCCACGACGATGAGGACACTGTTGTCCGGACTGATCCGCAGCCACGCGTTGGGGGCGAAGGGGGCCGCCGCTGCGGCGGCGAAACGTCCGCCGGAGGGCAGGTGAAAGCCGATGACGAGTCCGGCGCTGGCGGCGCCCGTCGTCTCGAGGAATTCGCGCCGGGAGATGCGGGTGGGAGCGCTCATGTTAGGCTCCCTGGGCGGCCCGATGGATGGCGGCCCGAATGCGCTGATAGGTGCCGCAGCGGCAAATGTTCGTCATCGCCTCATCGATGTCTGCATCGGTGGGGTGCGGCTTCTTGGCGAGCAGGGCCGCCGCGGCCATGATCTGTCCCGACTGGCAGTAACCGCACTGCGGTACGTCTTCCGCGATCCACGCCCGTTGCACCGCGTGGGCGCGGTTCTTGGACAGTCCTTCGATCGTCGTGACGCGCTTGTTGGCGACCGCGACGATGGGCAGCACGCAGGTGCGCGTGGCCACGCCGTCCAGATGCACAGTGCAGGCGCCGCACTGCGCGATGCCGCAGCCGAACTTGGTGCCCGTGAGTCCGAGCGTGTCGCGCAGCACCCAGAGGAGCGGCGTGTCGGGCGCGACGTCGACCGTTTCACGCTTGCCGTTCACGGTGAAGGAAATCGGGGACATGACCTGTTTCCTCTACAAGGGGAATGGTGAACAACGTGCACAGGCGTCCCGCGAGAGGGAAGGGGGGATGGACTCACGAGTTCCTGTTGCAGCGACGCCTCGGCGACTGGGCTGGAAATGAAAGAGCCGGGGGGATTTCCCTCCGGCTCTTTCGGCGCAGCGAAACTGGCTGCGGAGGCCCGTCACGTCTTCGGAGACTATTAGAGACGTTTGTACTTGTCAAGCGGGCGGTGCTGGCGGCCGGATTCGAACCGGCAAGGGCTTGCGCCCAGAGATTTGACGGACCTCTGCGTTTACCAGTTTCGCCACGCCAGCACCTCGCCGGTTACGAACCCTGGCAATCCCGAAGGCCTAGAGACGCGAGATCCATCAAGCGCCACCGTGCCGCGAGTCGAGTGTAGAGGTTGGTTGAGACTGCGTACTATCGGAACTCTGCGGGCCGCATCATTTTCTCGCGCCGTGGAGTACCCGTCCCCCGTCCCTCCTCCCCCTTCCCCCTGATGACGACCTACGCCCGCCGCCTCGGCCTTTTCTCCGCCACCATGGCCGTGATGGGCGGGATCATCGGGTCGGGCGTGTTTCTCGGTCCCGAGGTGGTGGCTGCCCGGGTCGGGAGCGCCGGCCTCACCGTCACGGCGTGGGTCGTGGGCGGCGTGATCGCGCTGGCGGGCGCGTTGTGCTTCGGGGAGCTGGGAGCGCGGCGGCCGCGAGCGGGCGGCGGCTATGTCTACCTGCGCGAGGCGTTCGGGCCGCTGCCGGCGTTCCTTTATGGATGGGCCTTGCTCCTCGTGATCGCGACCGGTGCCACTGCGGCCGTGGCGGTCACGTTCGCGAGCTACACGGTCGCGCTGCTGGGCTTGTCCCTACGGGCGACGCTCCCGCTCGCGATCGGAGCGATCGTGCTGCTCTCGGCCGTCAACTACGTCGGCGTCAAGCCGGCGGCGGTGACGCAGAACGTCTTCACCATCTTGAAGCTCGCCGCCGTCGCTGCGCTGATCGTGGCGGGGCTCCTGTTGACACCCTCTTCTACCGCCCTCTACCGCCCTCTGCCGCCTGCTGCCGCCCCGGTGGGGACGTGGGGAGTGGCGGTAGCGCTCGGCGCCGCCCTCGTGCCGGTCCTGTTCGCGTATGGGGGCTGGCAACAGACCAACTTCATCGCCGAGGAGATCATCGAGCCGGAGCGGAGCCTGCCGCGCGCGCTGCTCGCGGGAGTAGCGGGAGTCGTGGTCGTGTACCTGCTCGCGAATCTCGCGTATCTGCGCGTGCTCGGCGTGGCGGGGTTGGCCCACAGCTCGGCGCCGGCCGCCGGTGTGATGGCGCGCGTGCTGGGCCCGCCGGGGCAGCGGCTGATCAGCGCCGGCATCTCCGTGTCCACGTTTGGCTTCTTGAACCTGGTGATCCTCGTGACGCCGCGCGTGTTCCAGGCGATGGCCGCGGATGGTGTGTTTCTCCCTTGGCTCGCCCGGTTACACCCCGTGTATCGGACGCCGGCGGGTGCGATCGCGTTCATGGGTGCGTGGTCGATCGTGCTGGCGCTGTCGGGGACGTACGCCCAGCTGCTCGACTATGTGGTGTTCGGGGACTGGATCTTCTTCGGGTTGACGGTGGCGAGCCTATTCATCTATAGGCGGCGGGACCTCACCCCCGTTCCCCCTCTCCACAACGTGGAGAGGGGGCCAGGGGGTGAGGCCCACGTTGTGGAGAGGGGGAACGGTAGGGTCTTTCGGGTGCCGGCCTATCCATGGACGCCGCTGTTGTTCGTCGTGGCGGCGGCCTACGTCGTCGCGAGCTCGATCGTGGCGAACCCGAAGAACGCGCTGATCGGGACGGGGCTGTTGGCGCTGGGCGTGCCGGTATATCTCGTGCCGCGGCGCCGGGGTTCTACACAGACGTGAGGGCCCGGGGGCGAGCCAGCGGGCGGCGTAGGGGCGCAGCATGCTGCGCCCCTACCGTTTCGCTGTCTGGCTCGCTGTTATGCTTGTTGACGGCCTTGCTCGCCGCCCAGGACGCGACGTTCCTCCTGACGACCACCGACCCGACCTACCGCACCCCCGCCTTCCTCGGCAACGGCGCGTTCAGCCTGGTCGGCGCGCCGCTCGGCACCACGCCGTCCCTTTCGTTCGCCGCCGGCGTGTACGATCACGCCGCCACCGACGTGCCGCGGATTGCCGCCCTTCCCGCGTGGAACGAGCTCGACGTGTCGGACGGCGACGGCTGGTTGAACGACACCCGGCCCGACACGAGCGCCCTCGAGGGATACCGCCAGACGCTCGATCTGTACGACGGCACCCTCTCCACGAGCTACGAGTGGGTGCACGGCGCGAAGCGCACCGCCGTCGAGGTCACCATGTTCGTGTCGCGCGCCGAGGCGCACCTCGCCGTGATCCGGTTGCGGCTCGTGCCGCAATACGCCGGGCGCGTCACGCTGCGATTCCCGTTGCGGGAATGGCCGCCGCCCGGCCGACTCGCCCTCGCGCGCCTGGAGCGGTCCGAGCCGCAGTGGACGCTCGACTCGGTGTGGTATCCCGGGCACCTCGTGGCGACCGCGGCGGATTCGCTGTCGATCGTGGCGCGCGCCGAGGGCGGGACGACGCGCGTGGCCGTGGCGCAGCAGTTGACGTGGTCCGCCCGACTCCGAAACCAGCGACAACGCGGGACTGAAGTCTCGTTCGATGTCGCCCCCGGCGAGTCCGTCACATTCACGGTCGCCGCCCAGCATACCGCCGCCTGGCACCGTCTGTGGCAGACGGACCTCGTGGTGCAAGGGGACCCCGAGCTGCAGCGTGTGATTCATGCGATGCTGTTCTATCTGCTCGCGAGCGTGCGCGAGGGCACGGACGAGAGCATCCCGCCGATGGGACTCTCGAGCGGGGGCTACTACGGCCACGTGTTCTGGGACGCGGACACCTGGATGTTTCCGCCCCTGCTCGTGCTCCATCCCGCGATCGCCCGCTCGATGGTGGGATTCCGCTACCGGGCGCTGGGCGCGGCGCGCCGCAACGCCGCCCGCAACGGCTACCGCGGCGCGATGTATCCGTGGGAATCGGACGAGCTGGGCGACGAGACGACGCCGCACTTCGCCTGGCAGAACGCCCTGTACGAGAATCACGTCACCGGCGACGTCGCCCTCGCGCAATGGCAGTACTACCTCGCCACCGGCGACTCGGCCTGGCTGGCGCGTTACGGCTACCCCGTACTCGCCGCGACGGCCGACTTCTGGGCGAGCCGGGCGACCTTCGACTCGAGCACGGGCCGCTACGGCATTCGCCACGTCGTGTCGGTGGACGAGGGCCTGATCGGCATCGGCAACGACACCTACACCAACGCGATCGCCCGCCAGAACCTCGAGTTCGCAATGCTCGCGAGCCGGCGGTTGGGCCGGGCCCCCGACCCCAGGTGGAGCCGCGTGGCCGCTGGGCTGTACATCCCGTTCGATTCCGCGGGCCAGTATCACCCGACGTACGAAGGAGCACCACCGGAGAGGCGTGGCTCGGTGGTGCCGCTGCTCGCCTACCCGCTCGGGATCTCGATGAGCGAGCAGACGAAGCGCAACGACCTGAATGCGGCGATCGGACTACTTCTCAAAGAGGGCTCCGGCGCGATGATGACCACGAGCCTCTACCCGGCGATCGCCGCCGAGCTGGGCGACCGGGCGCTGGTGGATACGCTGCTGCCCCTTTCCTACCGTGATCATCTGCGGCCGCCGTTCGACGCGCTCGCCGAAACGCCCACCAACGAGGCGGTGCACTTCCTGACGGTGCGGGAGCGTTTCTGCAGCAGGTCGTGTTCGGCCGGTCCGGATTGCGGCTCGGCGAGGACGGCCTGCGACCCGCGTTCCGGCCGGTGCTGCCGACGCGCATCCGCCGGCTCACGTTGCGGCACGTCTCGGTGCGGGGACGGGTGGTCGACATCGTGGTGGAAGGCGATTCCGCGCGGTTTGAGGACCCCAAGGGAGAGGGGATCAAAGGGGTGAGGCCGTCACGTAGTAATTCGGATCCACCGCGAACGCCCTCCCCGCGAGTTTCAGCCGTGCCGTCTTCCACTCCTCTGTGGGCCGAATCTCGCTGAACCCCGCCGCCGAGAGCGTGACCTTCACAGGCATTGTGAATCCCGGCACCACGTTCGTCCAGCGATAGTGCAGCGTGCTCCCCTCGATTCGGTACTCGAGCACCGGCACCATGGTGGTCCGCAAGTACTGGTCGAACACCTTGGTGAGATCGGTGCCGGCGTGCTCGCTGATGTACGCCTCGATCTGCGCGCCCGTCACCGTCTGGTGCCAGAACGTCTTATTCAGCCCGCGCAGGATGCCGCGCCACTTCTCGTCATCGCCCACGATCTGGCGGATGGTGTGCAGCAGGTTGCCGCCCTTCGGGTAGCGGTCTCCCGAGCCGTCGGCGTTCACGCCATACGGGCCGACGATCGGGATGTCGTTCTTGATCCCGCGCCGGGTGCCGATGACGTAGGCGGCTCCCGAGTCCCGGCCGAACAGGCACTCCGTATAGAGATTCTCGGCATAGTTCGCGAAGCCCTCGTGCACCCAGATGTCGGCCTCGTCCTTGGCGGTGATGTTGTTGCCGAACCATTCATGGGCGCTCTCGTGCACGATGATGAAGTCCCACTTGAGGCCCAGCCCTGTCCCCGACAGGTCGCGCCCGCGATAGCCGTTGGCGTACCAGTTGCCGTACGCCACCGCGCTCTGATGCTCCATCCCCGTGTGCGGCACCTCGATCAGCTTGTAGCCGTCCTCGTACCAGGGATACGGCCCGAACCAGTGCTCGAAGCACTGGAGCATCGACCGGGCCTGGGCGAACTGACGCCGGGCGGCGTCCACGTGATAGTCGAGCGGCCAGAAGTCGAGCGTCAACGGCCCGCGCTCGCCCTGAAGCGCATCGCTGAAATGCGCGTAGCTGCCGGCCGCCACAGCGATCGCATAATTGTTGATCGGGTTCACCACGAACCACTCGTAGGTCGTCGTGCCGTCGGCGTTGTGACTGGTCTGACGCAGCCGGCCGTTCGACACGTCGATCAGGCCAGCCGGCACGGTGATGGCGATGCGTTGGCTGTCCGGCTCGTCCGCCTGCGTGTCCTTGTTGGGCCACCACACGCTTGCGCCGAGCCCCTGGTCGGTGGTCACGACCCAGGTGCGGCCCAGGCTGTCGCTGGTCCAGGTGAAGCCGCCATCCCAGGGCGGTCGCCTGGCGGGCTGGGGTTTCCCGTGATAGAAAACCGTGATGGTCTTGGTCGCGCCGGCAGGCTGCGGCGCGGCGGGCTGGGCGAGGAACGCGTTCCCGTCGCGCCGGAACGGCACGGCCCGGCCGTCCTGCACCATGCTGTCGACCTCGAGCGGGATCATGAGGTCGATCTGCATCTCGCTCGAGGGTTGGAGCACACGGTACGAGATGCCGTTCGATCCCCGAATGCTCGAGTCGGTCGGGCTGATAGCGACCCGCAAGTCGTAGAAGGTCACGTCCCACCACGCCCGTCCAGCGGTCGTGTAGGAGCCGCGCAGGGTATCGGCGTGGGTGAACGTGCGGGTCTGCGCGGCGAGCCGCATGGGGGCGCACAACAGGACGAAGGCTCCGAGGGTCTGGCGTTTCATATCGTGCAAAAAGGTACGCAGCGCCCTGACCTTGCGCTGGTGCGCCTATCGCCCGCAGTTTGGGCACGGTCCGTCACGCCTCCAGACAGAGACAGAAGGAAGGCCCAGATGACCTTGGTGAAGACACCCCCGCCGCTCTCTCAGGAAGTCGACCTGTCCAAGACCTACGACGCGGTCGTCGTGGGCTCGGGCGCGGCCGGCGGCATGGCCGCCCACGTCCTCACCGAGCAAGGCATGGACGTGCTCATGCTCGAGGCCGGCAAGAAGCTGCCGATCGAGCAGGAGCTCCGGTCAATGCAGTGGCCCTACGATCACCCCCGCCGCGGCGATGCGCCCCCCGGATACCACTCGCTGTCGTTCAACGAGTACACGATCCGGACGCCGCCCTACGCGAAGGGGAGCACGTTCAAACATGTGATGTCGTACGTCGGCGGCTGGGGGGGCTCGGACTACGTGAAGAACATTCTGGTGGACGAGAAGGACCATCCCTACAGCGGCACGAAATACGCCTGGGTGCGCGCCCGCGCGCTCGGCGGCAAGACGAACATTTGGGGTCGGCTCGCCCTACGGCTCTCCGACTACGATTTCAAGGCCAAGACGCACGACGGCTACGGCGACGACTGGCCGATCTCCTACGCCGACATCGAGCCGTACTACGACAAGGTCGACCGCTACCTCGGCATCTCCGGCGTGAAGGAGAATCTGCCGCACCTACCGGACAGCCTGTTTCAGCGCCCCAACAAACTGACGTTCGGCGAAGTGAAGCTGCGCGAGAGCCTCAAGAAGATGGGGCGCGTGCTGACGCCGTACCGCGCCGGCGTGACGACCGATGGGTTGAAGCACAACAAGTACCGCAGCAAGTGCTATGGCCGCGGGGCGTGCGACCGGCGGCCCGGGGGCTGCGACATCCACGCGGCGTTCGATTCGCCGACTGGCTTGATCTACCCGGCCATGGACACCGGGCACCTGACGATTCGCACCAACTCGATTGCGCACGAGGTGCTGGTCGACCCCAACACCGGGAAGGCACGCGGCGTGGGGTTCGTCGACAGCGGCACGCGCAAGTCGTACGAAGCCAAGGCGAAGGTCGTGATCGTGGCGGCGTCCACGCTCGAATCGGCGCGCCTGCTGCTGTTGTCGCGCTCGCCGCAGCATCCCAACGGGATCGGCAACTCGAGCGGGCACGTGGGCCACAACTTCTGCGAGCACGTGATGGGCCCCGGCGTCACCGGGCTCGTGAAGGACATGATCGGCAAGCCGCCCACGCTCGATGACGGCCGGCCCGGCGGGTTCTACATCCCGCGGTTCCGGAACCTCAAGGACCGGCAGCCGGGTTTCGTGCGCGGCTACGGCTTCGAGGGGAGCGGCGGGTTTTCGATTTTCCCGGGCAATGCCTTCGGGACTCAAGGGTTCGGCGCGCAATTCAAGAAAGACGTGCGGGACCACGCCGGCGCGTTCATCGGGCTGGGCGGGTTCGGCGAGGTACTGGCGCGCTACGAGAATTACATGGACTTGGATCCCGAGGAGAAAGACGCCTGGGGGATTCCCGTGCTCCGCTTCCATTATCAGTTCGGCGACAACGAGAAGAAGATGTGCGAAGACATGGCGGTCGCGGGGCGGGAGATGCTCGAGCAGGCGGGGATCGAGGTCGTGGGCACGGACGACAAGATGCTCACGGAAGGCTGGTCGATCCACGAGCTGGGAACGGCCCGGATGGGGAACGATCCCAAGACCTCGGTGCTGAACCAGTTCCAGCAGTCCCACGACGTGAAGAATCTGTTCGTCGTCGACGGCTCCAGTCATGTGAGCGCGTCGTGCCAGAATCCCACCTGGACCATCATGGCGCTGGCGTGGCGCTCCTGCGAGTATCTGGCGGGCGAATTCAAGAAAGGGAACCTATGACAGTCACGCGACGCGAAATGCTTGCGGCCACTGCCGCGGCCCTGGCGGCACCGCTCGTGGCCCCAGGGGCGGCAGGGGCGGCACAGGCGGCCCAGGCGGCAGGAATGGCGCCGAAGTTTTTCACCGCGCCCGAATTCGCGCTGCTCGACGAGCTATCCGATCTAATCATCCCGACCGACCCGCATTCTCCCGGTGCGCGCATCGCCGGTGTGGCGACCTACATCGATTTTCGCCTGTCCGAGTCGCTCGACCGCGACGAACAGGCCAGGTGGCACTCCGGGCTCGCCGCGGTCGACGCCGTGTCGCAAGAGTCGAACGGCAAAGCCTTCATGCAGAGCTCGCCCACGCAACAGATCGCTGTGCTCACGAAGATCGCGGCGGCCGAGCACGACCCGAAAACCCCGGCGGAGCACTTCTTCCAGCAGCTCAAGGGCTGGACCGTTCGGGCGTACTACAGCTCCAAGGTCGGGATCCACGCCGACCAGGAGTACAAGGGCAACGTCTACCAGCGGGGGGACTACGCGGGGTACGACGCCACCTGAGGGGTCCTTGACAACGCGCCGTTCGGGGGAAGGATAGAGGGGGAAATCAAGCGACGGCGGTACTTCCACTTCCACCGGTAGAGGGCACAGACGTATGACACTTGTCCGTCATCTCGCTCCAGCGCTGGTCGCTGGTCTGTTCCTGGCGGTGCCACTCAGCGCCCAGGATTCCACGGGCACGATCACCGGGAAGGTCACCGACCAGACGACCCAGCAACCCCTCGCCAACGTCGAAGTGGCCGTCGCCGGCACGCCGCTTCGAGACCTCAGCAGGAACGACGGCACCTTCCGGGTGACCGGCGTCAAGGCGGGGACGCAACGGCTGCGCGCCACCCGCATCGGGTACGGGTCCCAATTCCAGGAGGTCACCGTCACGGCGGGCGGCGCGGCCACCGTGAACCTCGCGCTGGTTCCGGCGGCCGCGATTCTCGAGCCGGTCGTGGTGACAGGGTATGGGACGCAACGCCGTGAGGCCATCACGGGATCGGTCTCGACGGTCGACGCCGCCGCCGCGAACCGCGGCGTGCAGACCAACGTCGACCAAATGATCCAAGGCCGGGCGGCCGGGGTGGACATCAGCCAGAACAACGGCGAGCCCGGCGCCGGGAGACAGGTGCTCATCCGCGGCGGCAGCTCCATCGGCGTGGGTGGCGCGACCAACGAGCCGCTGTACGTCATCGACGGCGTGCCGATCAACAACGTGCCGACCGAGCCGCAGGCGATGGGCGTGTTCGGCGACCCTATGCTGCCGCGCAACCCGCTGAACCTGCTCAACCCCTCCGACATCTCGTCGATCACGGTGCTCAAGGATGCGGCGGCGACGGCGATTTACGGTAGCCGGGCGTCGAACGGGGTGATCCTGATCGAAACCAAGAAGGGGCAATCGAGCGGCGGTCCGTCCTTCGAGTACGACGGCTACGTGGCGGCCGCGAGCCCGGCGAAACGCCTGCCGGTGCTCACCGGCGCGGAGTTCCGCCAGTTTGTCAACGGCTCGGTTGCCGCTTGGCGGAAGGACTCGACCGACTTCAATGGTAGACATCCGGCGACAGACACGATCTTCACCAAACACTTCAAGGACTCGTCGGCCACCTTCAATGCCCTGAGTCCCTCGCTAGCGACGCTGGGCACCGCCAACACCGACTGGGCGTCCGCCATCACGCGGACCAGTGTGACGCACAATCACAATCTGGCGTTTTCCGGCGGGAGCGAAGCGACGCGCTATCGCGCCTCCCTGAATTACGCGAAGGAGGAGGGCGTGACGCTCTCCACCGGCCTCGAGCGGATTCAGGGTAGGTTGAGCGCCACCCACTCGGATCTGAACGGTCGGCTGCGGATCGGGGTCAATGTGACGACCTCGCGCCTCAACAACACCTACCTCACCTACGAGAACCAGGGTGGCTTCCAAGGCGGCGTGTTCCAGAACATGGCCGTCTACAACCCCACGGAACCGATCACGTTCACTGATTCGCTCGGGACACACTACTACGATCCCAAAGGCAGCTCGGTATTCAACCCGGTGGCGCTGGCGAATCAGCTCATCGACATCGGCCACACGACCCGCACCTTGGGCAACGCCAGCGCCGATTTCGATGTGGCGCCCGGTCTGACGGCGCGGGTCAACGTCGGGCTGGACCACTCGAGTGGTGACCGGCAGGAGTACTATCCCAACGCGAGCCCGGTAGGCGTGTCGTTGGGGAATGGGCTGGCGCAGCAGCAGAACCTCGACAACGCCACCCAGACGATCCAGACGCAGCTCACGTACCAGCGCCAGTTCGGCGACGCCAACAGCCTCGACGTCGTGGGCGGGTACGAGTACAGCAAGTTCAGGAGCAACTGGGTGCAGGCCGAGGGCATCGGGTTCTTCACCGACACGTACGGCTTCAACAATCTCAGTGCCGCCACCACCAGAAACGCCAGCGACAGCACCTACGAGTTTCGGCTCGCGTCCTTTTTCGGGCGAGCTAACGTCGGGTTCAAGGACCGCTACTTCGTGACGGGCGTGGTGCGCTACGACGGCTCGTCCAAGTTCGCGGTCGGGCACAAGTGGGGGCTGTTCCCGGCGCTGTCCGCGTCGTGGCGTCTCAGCCAGGAGAAGTTCCTCCAGGGAGGGCCGTTCTCGGACCTGCGGCTGCGGGTCGGCTGGGGGC
>Ga0209056_10000211_pt1 | contig 64536 bp, 65 predicted proteins | sample GraSoiAngelo_114_FD_185876 | JGI IMG/M metagenome (GOLD analysis project Ga0209056, IMG submission 185876) | Grasslands soil microbial communities from the Angelo Coastal Reserve, California, USA - 14_0903_13_40cm (SPAdes) (version 2) | ecosystem: Environmental > Terrestrial > Soil > Grasslands...
GGTGGTACGAGCGTCCCGGCCCGCTGGCGCTGATCGTGTTGACCCTGACGGTCGCCTTGAACCTGATCTTCTTCTAGGGCGGGAGGGGGGGACGCGTGGGAATCGACCTGCGGATGCCGCTGGGCGCACTGTTCGGAGTGCTGGGCCTGCTGCTCACCCTGTACGGCGCCGCGACGCGCGGCCAACCGGGCACGGAGCCGACGGGCGTACCGATCGACCTGATCTGGGGCGTCGTGCTGTTCGCGTTCGGGCTGTGGATGCTGCTGCTCGCCCGCCGCGCGCGGCAGGCGCCCAAGGTGTAGCTTGCACGATGGGGATCACTTCGGAGGAGAATACCAGATGAAACTTCTGACACTCGGGCTGGCGGTGCCGCTCTTCGTCGCCGCTGCTCCCGCAGCGGGCGCGCAGGAGGCGCCCAAGGCGCCGGAGGCACTGCAGGTCGGTGCCGACGCGCCCGACTTCGCGCTCCCCGGCGCGACGCGCTACGGCGTGCTCAGGAATCCGATCCACCTGAGCGATTTCAAGGGGAAAACGGTCGTCCTCGCCTTCTTCTATAAGGCGCGAACCAAGGGCTGAACGATTCAAATGCATGCGTACCGTGATCAGTACGCACAGCTCTTTCACGACGGCCGCAACGTGGTGCTCATCGCCATCAGCGTGGATCCCGCCGATACGCTCGGCGCGTGGGCCCGGGACGACGAGTTCCAGTATGTGTTCGCGAGCGACACCGGGGGCGTGATCGGCAAGAGGTACGGCGCCACCAATCCCAAGTACGGCCTCGACAACCGCAACCTGTTCGTGGTCGGGCCCGACGGGAAGATCGCCTACCGCGCGACGCCGTTCCGGGAGATCGACCCGACGTCGTACAAGGAGTTAGGCGCGGCGATCGACCGGGTGGCGCCCAAGCCCGCGGAATAGTCAGTCCGCGAGCAGCCGCTGCAGCACGGCGGCGATGTCCTGCTCGGCGCCGGCGCCGGTGTACACGACCTTGCCGGCGCGATCCAGCACGACGATGTAGGAAGTCGTCGGTGCCTGGTACGCCCGCACCGCCGCCCCGTTGGCATCGAACAGCACGGGGAACGGCAGGGGGTCCGCCGCGAGGTGGCGTTTGATCGAGGCCGGGGTCTCGTTCACACCGACGCCGACGGCGACGAACTTCACCGCGGTGCCGTACTTCGCGTGCGCCGCCTTGAGCGACGGCTCGAGCGCCTTGCACAGCGGGCACCACGTCGCCCAGAATTCGAGCAGCACAGGCTGTTTCCCCACATACTGCCCCAGGTCCACCGACTTCCCGTCGAGGTCGACGACCGTCACGTCGGGTGCCTTGGTGCCGAGGGGCAAACCCACGTCCTGCCCGGCCAGACCCACCGGGAGGACGAGCGTCGATACCACCGCCAGAGTCAATAATCGCGTCGTCACAAGACCGTTCCTATCTGCACGAAGTAGTACTCCGCCATCGCGAGGAGCGCCACGCCCGCGACCTTCTTGATCCACAGCGTCCACGCGCCGGCCCGAGGGAGCGCTGCCAGGGAGCCCGAAAACACTCCGACGACGACGAGTAACGCCGTCATCCCGAGCGAGAACACGAAGAGATAAATGAAGCCCAGTGTCGCACTCCGCGTCGTCGCCACCCAGGTGAGCACCGCCGCGAACGCCGGCGCGCCGCACGGCGCCGCGACGATGCCGGACGTGGCGCCGAGCAGGAACACACCCGCATACGAGCCCCCCGTCAGGCGTCCGGCCCACTGCAGCAGACGTTGCGGCGCGGACACGGGAACCACGTCCAGCATGGCAAGGCCGAAGACGAGCAACAGGTTCCCGATCGCGAAGCGTGCCCAGGGGCTCGCGCTCACGGTGCCGAACAGCGACCCCGTGAGACCGGCGACGAGGCCGAGGACGGCGTAGAACAGCGCCAGCCCTGACACGTAGGCGAACGTGAGACGCGCCACGCGCGCGCGGGAAGTTTGCCCGGCGCCCGTGCCCGCCAGAATGCCCGCCGTTATCGGGAGCATCGGGTAGATGCACGGCGTGAGGCTCGTGACGAGGCCCGCGCCGAACAGCGTGACCAGGGCGAGGAGCGGGCTGTGCGCCAGCGCCTCACCCAGGTCCGCAACAACGAGTAACAGGCCGAAGGTCAACGTCCGCTACAAGCTCCACCCCGACCGATAGTGCGGATGGATGTACTCGTCCGGGATAGTCACGTTCGTCACCTGGCCGTTCTCCGGGTTGACCTCGAGGGGCCGGCCCAGCCGTACCGCGAGACACCCCAGGAGTACCATCGACGACAGCCCACCGGCGTGGCCGTCGAACGTCGAGCCGGCAGGCGACCCGCCCTTGCACGCCGCGATCCACTCGGCGTAGACGCCGGGCGAATGGGGGTACTTCGGCTGCTGCGCCAGCGGAGGCGGGTCGCCGCTCGCGACGCCCTGCTTGCTGGGCGTGAGCAGCTTGGCGTCGTCACCGTAGGTGCCCGCGGTGAGCTTGCCGTCGCTGCCGATCCACAGCTGCCCACCGCCCTTGTCGAACGGCCACGCCAGCTCGTCTGCCACTTCGGCCGGTCGCGGCGGATACAGGCTGCCGTCACGCCACACCACCTTCACCTCAGGGCGCTTGCCCTTGGCCGCGAACGTGTAGCTGATGCGCGAGCCGGCCGGCGCGGTCTCCTTGAAGAGCGGGGTCGACTCGGCCTCGATCCGCGTGGGGTAGCCGAGATCGAGGGTCCAGTAGGCGGCGTCCATGATGTGGCACGCCATGTCGCCCAGCGCGCCCGTGCCGAAGTCCCAGAAGCCGCGCCACTTGAACGGCGCGTACGCCGGGTGATACGGCCGCTCCGGCGCGGGCCCGAGCCACAGGTTCCAGTCGAGCGTGGCGGGCGCGTAGTACTCCTCCAGCGGCCGGTCGATCGCCTGCGGCCAGATCGGCCGATTGGTCCAGAAGTGCACCTCGCGCACCGTCCCGATGGCGCCCGCCTCGACCCATTCACGGACCTGGCGGGTGCCGTCACGCGCGTGGCCCTGGTTTCCCATCTGGGTCATGATCTTGGGGTGACTGCGCGCGTAGTCGGCCAGCGCCCGCACCTCGCCCATGGTCCGGGCGAGCGGCTTCTGGATATAGGTGTGTTTCCCGGCCTTCATGGCGAGCATCCCGGCGGCGGCGTGCGAGTGGTCGGGCGTCGACACCGTCACCGCGTCGATGTTCTTCGACTCCTTGTCGAACATCTCGCGGTAGTCTTTGTACCGCTTGGCTTTGGTGTAGGTCTGTAACGCGTCTTCGGCGCTCTTCCAATCCACGTCGCACAGCGCGTAGATGTTCTCCCCTTCCATGCCGCGCACGTCGTTGCGGCCCATGCCCCCAACGCCGATGCAGGCGACGTTGAGCTTGTCGCTCGGCGCGCGGTAGCCGCGACCCAGCACGTGCCGGGGCACGATGGTGAACGCCACGCCGGCGCCCACGTCGCCGACGAATTTGCGTCTCGAGATGCGTTTGCGTGACATGATGCGACCCTCCTCAGTCGGCCGCCACGGGCTGGGGCGCGCGCGCCCCTCCCGGGCGAAACAGGGCTGCGAACAAGAGCAGGACCACCGCGGCGAACCCGGCCGGCAGCATCCAGAAGCTGGGCCAACGCTCCAGGGTCAGGCTGGCCGCGCCGCCCAAGAACCGGTTGTACACGTTGCCCGCCACCTGCGCGCCGATGAGCATACCGACGCCGTAGGTGACCAGCACGAGGAATCCCTGCGCCTGGCCGCGAATCGCGGGTGTCGATTTCTTGTCCACGTAGATCTGACCGGTGACGAAAAAGAAGTCGTAGCACACGCCGTGGAGCAGGATCGCGATGATGATGAGCGACAGGAGGGCGCCGGGCGCCGCCACCGCAAACAGGGCGTAGCGCACGACCCAGGCGGCCATGCCCACCATCAGCATCCGCTTCACGCCGAGCCGCACGAAAAAGACCGGCATGAGCAGCATGAAGATCACCTCGGACATCTGCCCGAGCGACTGCGTCGCCGCGATCCTGGTGATGCCCGCATCGCCCAGGAAGATCTGGGTGAAGTTGTAATAGGCCGCCAGCGGGATGCACAGCAGGAGTGAGGCGGCGATGAAGACGTAGAACGCGCGGTCGCCGAGCTGCGCAAGGGCATCGAGACCGAGGATGCTGCGCAGCGAGACCCGCTGCCCGGCTCCGGGCGGTGGTGTGTGGGGCAGCACAAAGCTGAAGAGCCCCAAGAGCACGCTCGCCGTAGCGGTCGTGTAAATCGGCAGGGCCGTGGGCTCCGGGACAACGCCGATCAGCGGTCCCAGCACGAAGCTGATGAACAGTCCCGCTACGATCCACCCGGCCGTACCGAACACGCGGATCAGAGGAAACTGCTTCTCCTGTGACTGGATGTGGTGAAACGCCAGGCTGTTCGCGAGGCCGAGGGTCGGCATGTAGCACAGGTTGTAGAACAACAGGAGCAGGATGAACACGACGGGCGCGCCCGCGGCCCGGGGCACGGCGAACATCACGACGCCGCCCAGCAGGTGGAGCACGCCCAGCACCTTCTCGGTCGCGAAGTAGCGGTCCGCGACGAGCCCGAGGAAGAACGGCGCCACGATGGCCGCGATCGGGTTCACCGTGTAGGGCCAGTGCGTCAGCGTCTCCATTCCATGATGGGTCATGTACACCGCGATCGTGGTGTACCACGCGCCCCAGATGAAGAACTGCAGGAACATCATCGCCGACAGCCTGGCACGGACGCTCACGGCAACACCCGGATCTTGATGTTGCGGAACGCCACCGGGTACTCGTGTTCTTGCAAGCCGATGTAGCCCTCGGCATTGCGGCCGTAACGCGGGTGCGGGGCGAACTTGCTCGCCTTTACCTTGGCCTCCCAATCCGGGCTGCCCAGCTCATACTGGACCACCTTCACGCCGTTGAGCCAGTGCTCGACGTGATTGCCATTCACCACGAGACGCACCTGGTTCCACTGGCCGGGGGGCTTCACGACGCCGGCGGGGGACGGATACAGGCCGTAGTCGGCCCCGGCCGCCGTCAGGCGCGACTGGCCGTCCGGATGCCCCGCGTCGTCCAATACCTGCATCTCCGGAGCGCTCCAGTAGATCGCGTTGTCGCCCGGGTCCTCGCTGGCGCGGTAGAAGATCCCGCTGTTGCCGTTCTTCGCGATGTTCCACTCGAGCGACAGCTCGAAGTTCTTGAACTTCTCCTTCGTGATGATGTCGGCCGCGGGCTTGACGCGCTTCAGCGTGCCGTCCACCACCTGCCACCCCGATGGCAGCGAATCCATCTTCCACCCGCGCCACCCTGCCGTGGTCTTGCCGTCGAACAGCAGGCGCCAGCCCGCGGCGCGCTCGTCCGGCGTGAGCGTGTTGAGCGGCGCGGCGCTGCCGGCCGAGCCGGCCTGCTGCGAGCCGGCCGCGCCGGGCGCCGCTAGCCAGGTGCCTGCCAGGCACGCCCCGAGCAGGCTCATTGCCGTCAGGTGGTTCACGTGCTCCTCCTCTCGTCAGGTTTCGGGGGGATGGGCGTCAATGCTACGATACGCCCGGGGTTCGGGGAAGGTTGGGCGGCAAAGCCCGTGCCTGCAGCCGGCATAGGTAGGAGGGTCACGCGGGAAGGCCCGCCAGCTCCTTGAGGCGGCTCTGCACGGCCCGCCTGGCGCGCTCGCTCTTGGTGATGACGAGGATCGCGTCGTCCCCCGCGATGGTCCCGATGATCTCCTCCCACCCTGCCCCGTCGATGGCGAGGCCGAGCGCCTGCGCGCCCCCCGCCGGCGTCTTGACCACGAGCAACGGCCCCACCCCCTCCATGGATACGAGCATCGCCGGCAGGACCTGATCGAGGTGATGCCGGATGCCGGGCCCGCTTTCCGGGGGCGGGGCGTAGTGCGAGCCCCCGTCGGGCGCGGCCACTTTGGCGAGGCCTAAGTCCCGGATGTCGCGCGACAGCGTCGCTTGGGTGACGGCGAACCCTTCCCCCTTGAGCAGCTCGCGCAGCTGTTCCTGGCTCGCCACCCGTTCTGTCCGGACGATCTTGAGAATCGCGGCGTGCCGCTGCGTTTTCATGGGGCCTGAATCTAGCCGTGGACTACGCGGCCGGCGACGACGGTGAGAAGGGCGGTGGAGGGCAGTGGAGGGCGGTGGAGGGCGGTGGAGGCAAAGACCGCGAGATCGGCCTGCTTGCCGACGTCCAGAGATCCGATCTCCGCGTCGAGCCCCAGGGCCCGGGCACCGTCGAGCGTGAGCATCCGCAGCGCCTCCGATCCTTCCAAGCCCGCCGCGCCAGCCTCGGACCAGAGATCGACGTCCCCGGTGCTCACCACCGAATCGGTCCCGAAGCCGACCGCGAGCCCGGCGCGCCGGAACAGCGGCAGCGGCGCAGTGCCGTGGCCGTGGGCGCGGTTGGAGCGGGGGCAGAGAGCCACCGCCGCCCCCGCATTCCGTAGCGATTCGATATCCGGCCCGTCGACCTGGACACAATGGATGCAGAGCCACCCCGTTGCACGTTGCAAGACGCCAAGGCGCGAGAGATACTGGACCGGCGTGCAGTTGTGAGCCGGGACGGGGATGCCGCGGGCGCGCAACCCGTCGGCGAACGGACCCGCGCCGTCGCGCACGAGCGCCGTTTCCTCGCGCGACTCGGCCAAGTGCACGGCGACCGGGAGCCGTTCCCGGCGCGCCAGCTCGGCCGTCGCCCGATACAACGGCTCGCTCACGGTGTACGGCGCGTGTGGCGATACCCCCAGGCGAGCGCGGCCGGTGGCGAGCGGGCGTAGCCGCCGTACGGCGGCCGCGAGCTCGCTCAGGCTGGCGCCGCACTTCGTCGGGTCCGGCCCGAAGACCTCCTGGTAATAGACGCCCCGTGCCCCGAGGCGCGCGAGTGCCTCGAGGGGGGCGCCGGTCGAGCCCGTATCCGCGACGCACGTGACGCCCGCCGCCCAACAGTCGCGAACGCCCTGCTCGGCCGAGCGGGAGAACTCTTCGGGGGTAGTGGCGTCCTTCAGGGCGCGGATCGCGCGAATCCACGGCGCGAACTCCCGCTCGGCGTTCTTTCCGGCAAGGTGGGTCAGCTCGAGGTGGGTGTGGCAGTTCACCAGCCCGGGAACGAGGACCGCGTCGGGGAACTCGAGGGCCCGCGCTTCCGGAGGTGCAGCAACCTGGGAATGCGGGCCGATCGCGGCGATGCGGCCGGCCGCGTCAACGAGAACGGCGCCGTCCTCGATGGGCGGCGCCGTGACGGGATGAACCGAGCGGGCGCGGATGCGCAGCACGCGAGTGGATCTAGGGAGACACGCCGAGGCCGAACGGCGCGTGCACGGGACACGACTGCGTCGGCTCGGTGCCGGGATAGAACCAGTCCCAGTGGCGTACGTCCTGCGGGCAGAACGCCGTGGCCAGGTAGCCGTTCGACCAGTCCACTTCCCGCGTGACGAGCGAGTCGGGCCGCTCCCAATCGGGCGGCGGCGGTCGCCGGTCGTACACGTCGCGCATGAACGCCGTCCAGGCAGGCGCCACGATCCGGCCGCCGCCGGCGTTGTGCTCGAGAATGCGCTGCTGAATGTCGTATCCCACCCACATTCCGGCCACGAGCTCCGGTGTGTATCCGATGAACCAGGCGTCGGTGTAGTCGTCCGTGGTCCCGGTCTTTCCGGCGGCGGGGAGCGTAAACCCCGCCTTCCACACCGCGGTGAACGCGGTGCCACGGCGGATCACGTCCTTCATCATGTCCACCATCAGCCAGGTGTGCTCCGGGTCCATCACCTCGTCGCGCCGCGGCTCGGACTTCCAGAGGATGTTCCCCTGGCGGTCCTCGACCCGGAGGATGCCGATCGGCTCGGACCGAGTGCCGAGTGTGGCGAACGCGGTGTAGGCGGCGATCATCTCCATCGGCTTCACGCCCTTAGCCCCGATGTGGATCGAGGGGTATGGCGGGAGCGGCGTCGTGATTCCGTAGCGGCGCGCCTCACCGATCACCGTCTCCTGGCCCAGCCCCATGCCCAGCTTGATGGTCGCGAGGTTGCGCGATAGGTACAGCGCCTCCCGCATCGGGATCATGCCCAGCGTCGTGTCGTCGTCATCCTTGGGCTGCCACAGCGTCGAGTCGAGCTGGATGACCGGCGGATTGAGCGGCGAATCGTCCAGGATCTCGGTGACCGGATGACCGGCGCGGACCGCTGCGGAATACACGAACGGCTTGAAGGTCGAGCCGGGCTGGCGGATCGCCTGGGTGGCGCGGTTGTATTTCGAGTCGTCGAAGTCGCGCCCGCCGATCATGGCGCGGATGTAGCCGGTGCTCGCCTCGAGGGCGACGAGCGCGCCCTGGAGGTAGGGCGTGTACAGCCCATGGTCTTCCCCGGACGCCTTGGACGATTCGATGTATTCGCGATACGTGGTGCGTCCGGGGAATTTCCCGTTCGAGTACACCCCGGCTTCGATCGCGTCGAGCTGCGACTGCAGCGCGCGCTCGGCGGCCTCCTGCATCTCGAGGTCGAGCGTCGTATAGATGCGCAAGCCCCCCTCGTACAGATCGCGACCGAAGCGGGCGTCGAGCTGGGTGGACCGCAACCACTCGACGAAGTACGGCGCCACGTCGCCGTAATTCGTACGGTTCGTCGTGAGCACGAGCGGGTATGCCTGCCATAGCTCGCACTCCTCGGGAGCGAGGAATCCCTGGTCGCGCATCAGCTCCAGGACGACGTTGCGACGCCGTACGTTGCGCTCGGGGTGCGTCCGCGGGTTGTAGAACGCCGGCAGCTTGGGGAGCGCCGCCAGGGTTGCTGCTTCCGCGACGTTCAGCTGGCGCGCGTGCTTGCCGAAGTAGATCTGCGCCGCCGCTTCCACGCCATGGGCACCCGCCCCGAGGTTGATCTGGTTCAGGTACAACTGGAGAATCGTATCCTTGGGGAAGTTGCGCTCGATCTCGACCGCGACCCGCGCTTCCTTGAGCTTGCGGGTGAGCGTCTTCTCGCGACTGATCTCCTCCGGAAAGATGTTGCGCGCCAGCTGCATCGTGATGGTGGAGAACCCCTGCGCGAAGCCCATCGACAGCACGTCGTTCTTGATGGCGCCGAGGATACGCCAGTAGTCGATGCCGTGATGGCTGTAGAAGCGCTTGTCCTCAGTGGCGACGAACGCCTGGCGGACCGGCAGGGGGATCTCGGTCAGGGGCAGCACGGTGCGACGCTCGAGGCCGAGTTCGCTGATCAAACGGCCATCGGCGGCGAAGACCTTCGATGTCTGCATCTGCACGTTGTCGCCGGTCCCGATCAGACGCGAGATGCTGGGGCAATGCTCGCCGGCACAGACGCGGGTCCACGAGCCGTACGCGAGCCCCAGAAGGTATGCGGCCGCCAGCACCGCCGCCGCGATGAGGCGGGCGCGGGTCTTGGGGTTCTGCCACCACGTGACGGGGCTCGGCAGGGAAACGGGCGCAGGGATCGAGGCCATCGCGTTACAACCTAGTGAGGGGCACCGGCGCTTGCCAGCGGTTGGGGCTTCTCGTACGATTCCGCGCCATGGCGGACCTTTTCGCGGAACTCAAGTGGCGGGGGCTCGTCTCCGACGCTACGCCGCACTTCCAACGCCATGTGACCGAGGGGCCGCGGACGGTGTACGCCGGCTTCGACCCCACGGCGCCCAGTCTTCAGGTCGGGAACCTGATGCCGCTCATCTTGCTGCGGCACTTCCAGCTGCGCGGCCACAAGCCGATCGTCCTCATGGGCGGCGGCACCGGCATGATCGGCGACCCGAGCGGTCAACAGAGCGAGCGCCCCCTCCTCTCCAAGGAGCAGATCCGAGCAAACGTCCACCGTCAACGCGACCAGGTGGCGCGGCTGCTCGACTTCGACACGAAGGACAGGCGCGCCCTCGTCTTGAACAACGCCGACTGGCTGGTCGAGCAGCGACTGGTCGATTTCCTTCGCGACGTGGGCAAGCACTTCACCGTGAACGTCATGATGCAGAAGGAGTCGGTGAAAGCACGCCTCGACGCGGGAATTTCGTACACCGAATTCAGCTACATGTTGCTCCAGGCGTACGACTTTCTGCACCTGTTCCGCAAGGAGCAGTGCACCATCCAGGTCGGCGGGAGTGACCAGTGGGGCAACATCACCGCGGGGATCGAGCTGATCCGCCGCGTGGAGGGCGGCGAGGCTCATGGCCTGGTCGCCCCGCTCGTCACGACCGCGTCCGGGGCGAAGTTTGGGAAGTCGCAGGCAGGGGCCCTCTGGCTCGATCCCGCCCTCACGTCGCCGTACAAGTTCTATCAGTACTGGATGAACGTGGACGACCGCGATGTCGAGCGGTACCTGAAGCTGTTCACATTCATGCCCGTGGAAGGACCGCAGGGCATCTCGAGTCTCTTGAAGATGCACGCCAAGGAGCCGAGTCGACGGGAGGCGCAATCCGTGCTCGCGAGGGACGTAACCACCTTGGTCCACGGTCAGGAGGCAACCTACAACGCTACAGGCGTGAGTGCGATCCTGTTCAGCGATTTCGATCCACGAGAGGTGAACGCAGGCGTCTTCGACGAGATGGCGAAGGAGATCCCCACCACCACGGTCTCTGCCGACGGACTCGCACTGGTGGACGCGTTGGTGCAGACGGGACTCGTCAAATCGAAGAGTGAGGCGCGGCGCCAAATGGAGCAGGGCGGGATCTATGTGAATCAAGCGCGCGTGACGGACGTCGAGCACAGGGTGGCAGCGTCGGATTGGCTCGCCGGCCGCAACCTCCTGCTGCGCAAGGGCAAGAAGGATTACGCGCTGCTGCGACGCGAAGGGTAACCGCCACCGGGAGCCTGTGCCGCTACTCTAGCTGGTCCAGCACGTCCAGCACGCGCTCCATCTCCTCCACCGTGTTATAGCAATGCGGTGAGAGCCGGATGGCGCCCTCCCGCAGCGAGCACACGATGTGAGCGCGCTTGACGGCGTGGTAGGCTTCGGCGGGGTGGGGCGGGGCGATACAGATGATGGCGGAGCGGTGGGCGTCGTCCTTCGGCGAGACGATCCGCACGTCGTTCTGCTCCGCCCACTTGAGCACCGGCTCGTGCAGCGCCCGCGTGTGCTGTGCGATGTCGGGGACCCCGATCTCGCCGAGCAGCCGCACCGATTCGGTCATCCCGTAGAAGTCCTGGAACGGCAGCGTCACCATCTCGAAGCGGCGGGCGTCCGGACGGAAGGTGGGGTTGTAGTCGGTGAGCTTCGAGAAGTCGTCGGTTCCTTCGAACGCCATCCATCCGGCCACCGCGGGCTCGAGCGCCGGGACGAGCTCCTTGCGCACGTACACGAACCCGGACCCCCAGGGTGAGAGGAGCCATTTCTGACCGCCGCACGCCAGGATGTCGACGGCGGTGTCCCGCACGTCGAGCGGCGAGTTCGCGACGCCCTGGATGCCGTCCACGACGAGGAACGTGCCGTTGGCGCGGCACGCCGCGCCGAGGCGGTCGAGATCGGCCCGGTAGCCGTTCGAGAACTGCACGAACGACACCGCGAGGACGCGCACGCGCGGGTCGTGCAGCCGCTCGACCAGGTAGTCCTCGTCCGGCCAGCCTTCCGGCGCGCAGGGGGCGAGCTCCACGTCGATCCCCTGCTTCTTGAGCCGCAGCCAGGGGTACACGTTCGCGGGGAACTCGCGATCCGAGACGAGCACGACGTCGCCCGCGTTGAGCGGCAGCGCGCGGGCCGCCAGGTTCAGCCCGTGGCTCGTGTTGGTGGCGAGGGCGATCTCGCACGGCTCCGCGTTGATCAGCCCTGCGACCGCCTCGCGCGCCGCCTGCAGACCGGCCTGGAGCTCCCGATCGGGGAGCAGGTGCGGCGCAGTGCGTTTGGCGGTGAACTCGTCGAGGGCGCGGCGGGTGCGCTCGGGGATGGGGCCGATGGAGGCGTTGTTCAGGTAGACGGTGTCGGCGGTCCAGGGAAACTCGGCTGCGCGGAGCGCTCGGAACGTGTCGCGCAGCGCCCGCAGGCGGGTCGGGTGATACGCGATGTCGGTCATGCCCGCACGTCGAGCGCGTCGCGCAGCCCGTCGCCCAGCACGTTCAGTCCCATCACGGCGACGCCGATCGCGAGCCCCGGAAAGAGCGACACCCAGGGTGCCACGCGCAGCAAGTCGCGTCCCTCCGCCACCATCGCCCCCCACGACGGGGTGGGTGGCTGCGCGCCCAGCCCGAGGAACGACAGCGCCGCCTCCGCCATGATGGCGCCGCCGACGCCGAGCGTCGCCGCGATGATCACCGGGGCGAGCACGTTGGGCAGGATATGGCGCGACACGAGGCGTGCGTCCGAGGCACCGAGCGCGCGCGCGGCCTGCACGTAATCGAGGGCGCGCACCACCAGCACCTGCCCGCGCACCAACCGCGCCATGCCCGCCCAGCCGACGAGGCCGATGACGATGCAGACGACGGGCAGCGAGGGCTTCACGGCGGCGGCGATGGCGATGAGGAGCAGGAGGGAGGGGAAGGCGAGCGTGACGTCGGCGATGCGCATCAGCACAGCGTCCGCCCAGCGGCCGTAATAGCCCGCGGCGAGCCCGAGCGCGAGCCCGACCGCGAGCGCGATCGCCTGACTGCCGAGCCCCACAGCGAGCGAGAGCCGCGCGCCGAACAACACGCGGCTCAGCACGTCGCGCCCCTGCGAGTCGGTGCCGAAGAGATAGGCTGCCGAGGGCGGCCGTAACCCGTACGGCAAGGCACCGTGGTAGGGATCACGCGGTGCGAGCCATGGGGCGAGGAGCGCGACGCCGGCGAGTGCCGCCACCACGGCGAGCCCGACGATCGTCCACCGGCTGCGAACGATGCGATGGCGAATGAGTAGCGCGGGCATAGGGGCCACGACTACGTTACTCGCAAGCTCACCTTCCGGGCAAGCGGCGATCCCTGTGAAGAGCGACACCCGATTCATTCTGGTTCTGGGCGGCGGCGGCATGAAAGGTCTGGCGCACATCGGCGTGCTCCAGGCCCTCACCGAGCGCGGCCTGCTGCCGACCCACATCGTCGGCACGAGCGTGGGCGCGCTCGTCGGCGCGGCCTGGTCGGCGGGGCACAGCGTGGCCGAGCTGCGGGAGATCGCCATCGCGCTGCGCCGCAAGGACATCTTCGCGGTCGCACACGCCGACATGGCGTTCAAGCGAATGCGCTCCCCGGCCCTGTTCCGCCGCGAGCCGCTCGACACACTGCTCGCGCGCCTCGTCGGTGACATCACCTTCCAGCAGCTGGACCATCCGCTCGTCGTCAACACCGTCGATGTGAACTCGGGGATGCAGGTGTTCTGGGGCCTCGAAGGCCTGGACGAGATCCCGGTGCGGGAGGCCGTGTTCGCGTCCTGCGCCCTCCCCGGGTTCCTGCCGCCGCGCGAGATCCGGGGCCGCTTCTACGTCGACGGCGCTACGAACGACAATCTCCCCGTGGGGACCGCCCTCGTGCTCGGCGCGGACGTGGTGCTCGCGGTCGACGTGTCGGCCTCCAACGCGTTCCGGGCGGACGTGCAGGACGAGGGGTTCGCCTCGGTGTTCGCCCGCGCGACCGAGATCGCCATGCAGTCGCTGCTCGAGTGGCGGCTGCGCGCCTGGACCACACCGCCTATCTATTACGTGCATCCGCGCGTCGAGCACATTTCGCCGTTCTCGTTCGACCACCTGCGCGAGCTGGTCGAGGAAGGCTACCGCGCGACGGCCGCCGCGCTCGACCATCCCGACGAGTGGCCCCAGCCGGGCGATGCAGGGGTGTATCCCAAGCGCGGCGTGATCGTCCGGGTGCAGCGCGAGCGCTGCATCGGGTGCGGCGCGTGCCTGCTGCAGGCGCCCCCGGGAATGTTCGTGCTCGACGCGCAGGGCAAGGCGGTCGTTACACGGCCGGAGCAGGAATGGTCGCCGGTCGACGGGGAGTTCATCCGGCACTGTCCCACCTACGCCATCAGCGCGCGGCCGGCAGCCGCGCCCAAGGCGGCGGGGGCAGCGGGTTAGGACGGCGTTATTCGCACGCTGTCGTCCGCGACAGCGATCCTGGCATGAGGTCGCTTCGCGAGAACATACGCGCGCAACGCCGGCAGGGTCGGATATGCCGGATCGCTGCCGAGACAACGCGCATCATCGATGACAATGACGTGCCCCAGGTCCGGCGCTCGCAGGATGTGGTCCAGCTCTTCATAGATGGGCGTGTCTTTCGCACCCCGGGCCGTGTCGCCCGCAGAATAGTGTCCATCCAACCAGAAGAGCGCCGGCTCATCCAGCCGTGGCATGATCCGTCCGAGTTCCGTCCCGCTGTCGCCGTGTATCAGCTCGATGTGAGCATCCCGCTTGAAGCGACGCTTTGCTTTCTGAAAGAGTTCGTCGCCTAATTCTATGGAGTAGATCTTGCGAAACAGGGGCTTCATAGCCTCGACCATGTCGCCGCGATACGTCCCCGTCTCAATAAAGATCTTCAAACGATATCGCTCGGCGTATTCCTGCAGGACGCGTTGCTTCACGACATGTGGCGGAGGCACCGGCCTGCCCTGCCGTTCCCATGCGGCGAGTTCACGACGTTCGTGATACTGCTTTCGGGCTGTCACCCAGGCTTTAAGGAGTTGCTTCATCGCGTGAGCCGGGTCATGTGACGCTGATGCTGTCTGTGCCCACCAGGTAGTAGTTCCCAGGCAGGTGGTCAATCTCCCACTCGTGCCACCGGACTCGCTCGCCGGTGGCCCGCTTCCACGAGCGGAAGTATTCGAGATTGTCGACTCCGCCGAAGCGGCGTTGATATGCGATGAACAGGGCTCCGAACCTGGAGACCAGCCGGAGAACAGCGTCACGCAAGGGGATGGGGGCTTCGCTGATTGACCAGGTGGCGAGAAACAACGCGCGTCCGTTATCGGATCCATCCGCCACAAGAGTGTGGAGGTCTCCGACGTTGGAGCTCAAGGCAACTCCGCTGGATCTGTCTCGAAACTCGTCAGGCGATCCTACACACATCCCTATCGATCTCAGGAAGAATCGCTGCAACGCTGAAAACGCGGGAAGATCGAATATCAGGTACCTGCCCCGAAACCCGAGATTATGGAACAGCCTGCACATGCTGCCGTATCCGCCCCCGAACTCGAGGACACATGCCAAATCGTCGACCCGTCGGTGCGTCTGCTCCTCGAACCTCGCCAGGTGATACGCATGATGTATGAGATTCTCGCTGCTGGCCGGGTACAGGACGTAAGAGGTGGGGCATCCCCCAGGCGACTCCTTAATCGCTCGACACCACCTCTCGTGCCAATCAGGAAGGTGCTTGAGGTAGCTTAGTTCCTCCCCTACATACGGTGCATCGGTCACAAACATCGTTCGTCGAATGACGTCCCAGCGCAGAAAGGATCGGGGGTCCTTGGTCAAGACCAGGTGCCGAAGGCGGTTCGCGTTCTCGCTCCACTCCCGCAGAGAGTCACCCGCTTCGCTGGAGACAGTGATCGAGAGCGCGCGAAAAGCGCGCCTGAGGTCGTCAATCAGAGCCGTTTCCCGGGGTGTCGGTGCGGGGAGCCGCCCCTGCCCCGCCCGGAGCAACCACGTGACGACTGCTCGCTTGATGCGTCGCAGCACACTAGCCGCCGGCCGTCAGCAACAGAAGGAGTAGTTTCATTGCGCGCCGGCCATCAGGAGGTTGGCAGCCCAAAGTACGAATCGTGCCACAGGGACGCAACGCTGCGTGGCTGCTGTGGTCTGCGGCCCCGTCCGTGCTATACTCGTCGACAGCGTCTCGGCACCCTGTTGGCATTCCCCGGGGCTGCGGGTCCGGGGATTGTGCTCGCAGGGCCAACAAGGAGGAGCGTCGTCGTGAAAAAGGCACTCGTGTGCGGAGCGGGCGGTTTCATCGCGAGTCACCTGGTGAACCGCCTCAAACAAGAGGGGTATTGGGTCCGCGGGGTGGACCTGAAACGCCCGGAATTCTCGGCCACCGCCGCCGACGAGTTCCAGCTGCTCGACCTACGGGAGCCGGGGGCGTGCGACGCGGCGATCGCCCTGGAGCGGGGCCGCGTCGACGAGGTCTACCAGCTCGCGGCGGACATGGGCGGCATGGGCTTCATCCACTCGGCCGAGTGCGAGATCCTCCGCAACAACGCGTTGATCAACGTCAACATGATCCACGCGGCCGCCCGCGCGGGGCTGGCGCGGTACTTTTTCTCCTCTTCCGTCTGCATCTACCGCGACATGATGCCGGGTGAGCCGGAACTCACGGAAGACGAAGCGTACCCAGCCCGGCCCGACAATGAGTACGGCTGGGAGAAGCTCTACGCCGAGCGCGTCGCGCTCGCCTTCAGCCGCAAGTACGGGATCGAGGTGCGGATCGCGCGCTTCCAGAACTGCTACGGACCGGAAGGCACGTGGACCGGCGGGCGGGAAAAAGCGCCCGCCGCCATCTGCCGCAAGGTAGCGGAGGCGAGGGACGGCGGCACGATCGAGGTGTGGGGCGATGGCCGAGCGATTCGGTCGTATACCTATGTGGACGACATGGTGGACGGCATCTACCGACTCACCCAATCCTCGCTGCGTGAGCCCGCCAACATCGGCAGTCCCGAGTACGTGTCCGTCGCTGACCTCGTCAAGACCGTCGCCCAGGTCGCGGGCAAGACCGTCCGCGTGAAGTACGTCGCGGGACCGGTGGGCGTGCAGTCGCGCAACTTCAGTAACGAGCGGATTTACTCGATTGGCTGGAGGGCGCGGTATTCCCTCAAGGACGGCATCGCGCGCACCTACCCCTGGGTGAACGAGCAGGTGCGCGCCCGGCGCGCCGAGCCAGGGGCAGCGACCGGGATGCCGGCGGCCGCCAGCGGAGGCGGCCTCACACCCTGATCCAGCCCGAGGGCAGCACGTCCCGGTCGTCTACGCGCGGGTCGTTCATCCAGCGACGGGGCGCCAGGACCAGCTTGTCGGGCCGCGGGTCGAGCCAGGCTCCCCACCAGCTGAAGCTGCTGTTGGCGATAATGTGATGCCGGCAGGCGCTCATGAGCCGCAGCTCTGCGTGCTCCTGGTGCTGAGCAAGCTCGCTGACGAGCGTGGCCGGGTATGCGAATCGCAGATTCGCCGCGACCCAGGCCGGATCATCCGAAAACAGGAACAAATGCGGATCGGCAACCCGTTCGGCCACGCGCGCCACGCAGGCCTGATAGTAGGCCGGCGTGCAGACGCTGCGCACCCGGCTGTTGCGTGGATCGGCGACGTAATCACCTCTCCTGATGTGCACGCTGACCGATGCGGTCGTCGCGATCTGATCGGCGAGGTCCCGGGCTCGCGCGTCCATCGCGTCCATGGGGCAGTCGATCGTGAACTCGCGTCGAATCGTGTCCGCGACGTCGCCGAAATACTTCTCGCTTTGCCAATAGCCGTCCAAATACACGCGCGTGGGACGGGCAAGCACTCGCCGGTCGAAGGGCGACAGCCCACGCTCGTGGATCCAGGTCCAGCCGTAGGCGATCCCCCACCGCCGGCGCAGCCGAAACGCGAGCCGCCCGATGCCCTTCGCGGACGGACCTGCAACCTGTCGCAGCTCGTCCGGGGTGGCAAAGGTCTCCTGGATATCGAGCCCATGTAACGCGTACGCACGATCCGGCCAGTGCGCAAACCAGGAGATATCCAACTTGAGTGGAACCCGGTGAGCGAGGGCGATGCGGCGGGCGGCGGCATACTGGAACATCTGGTTGCCGAGTCCGCCCATCAAGCGGACGATCACCATCAGCGCGCCGACTCGCCGCTGGCGTGGGACGCGAACAAGGGGACGTCGCCCGCACGGCGGAATTCCCGGTCGATAGCGATCAAGTCGCGCGCGACGCGGTCCCAGTTGTAGTAGGTCTCGACCGCGCGGCGGCCCGCGTCGCCCAGGCGGCGCCGCAGCGCCGGGTCGCCCAGCAGGCGGGTGATCCCCGCCGTGACCGCGGCGGGATCGTCCGGATCCACCAGCAGCCCCGTCTCGCCGTCGCGCACCGCGTCCGGGACGCCGCCCGAATTGCCCGCCACCACCGCCAACCCGCAGGCGGACGCTTCGACGAGCGCGATCCCGAAGCCCTCGGCGAGCAAATCGTAGCGGCGCGAGGCGCCGACGTAGAGATCGGCCGCATTGTAAAGCGCCGGCAGCTCGTCGTCCGCGACGAAGCCAAGAAACCGGACCGCGTCTCCGAGCCCGAGCGTCGCCACGAGTCGCTCGAACTCGGGGCGACGCGACCCGACGCCCGCCACCGCGTACCGCACCGTCGGAAAGGCGGCGCGCACGGCGGGGAGCGCCCGAATGGCGGTATCGATGCCCTTGTGCGTGTCGAGGCGCGAGACCGTGAGCAGCCACGGCCCTCCGTCGAGCCCGTACTTCGCGCGGACCGGCCGGGGGTCGATGCCGGGATGGAAATGCGACGGCGTGGTGCCGAGCGGGACCACACGCACGTCACGCGCGAGCGCAGGGCGGCCCAACGCGCCCAGCACGGAGCGGGCGAGATCGGCCGTCCAGCGACTGTTCGCTACGACCACCGACGCGCCGCCGAGCAGCTGCCGTGCCGTCCACCATTTGAAGCGAGAGCGGCGCATCTTCGCCTGGAGCAGCAGCAGCTCGGTCCCGTGCACGAGCACGCCGTACGGGAGGCGGTAGCGCGCGCGTAACCAGCGAGCGGGGTACCCCGCGGGCTTGAGCTCGGCGCACCAAACGAACCCGGGCCGGTGGCGCCGCACCAGCGTGTCGGCCCGGGCGGTCCAGAGCGCGAGACCGTTGAGGGTGCGCAGCCGCGTGGCGCGAATGCCCACATGATCGATCGGGTGGGGAAAGCGGGGATCGCTCGCGTCGCTCCCGCTGTGCCGTCCCGTCGACACGATGAGTGAGCGTGGGGGATAGCGCAGCGCCAGCTCACCCATCCAGCGCGCGATGCCGCCGCCCAGCGGCGGGAAGTTGAAGGCGAGCAGCAGGGTGGTTCCCAAGCTACCGCGCCACCACCTCCGCTTCGAGCGCGCGCAGGTCCCGGACCACGCGGTCCCAGTTGTAATAGGTCTCGACCGCGCGCCGGCCCGCGGCCCCCACGCGCCGCGCGAGCTCGTCGTCCGCCAGCAGGCGACAGATGGCGTCGCTAAACGCCGCCGGATCCTCCGGGGGTACGAGGAAGCCGGTCTCGCCGTCGCGCACCGCGTCCGGCACGCCACCCGAGTTGCCCGCGACCACCGGCAGCCCGCACGCCGACGCTTCGACGAGCGAGATGCCGAACCCTTCGACCCCGATCCGCTCGGCGCGGCGTGAGGCGCCCACGTACACCGTCGCCAGCCCGTACAGCGCGGGGAGATCGCGCTCGCTCACCTCGCCAAGAAACTGCACCCGCCCGGCCACACCCAGCTGCTCCGCCAGCCGCTCCAGCTTGGCGCGCTCCGCCGCCGCTCCCGCCCCCGCCACGGCGTAGTGGACGTCCGGTGCGCGCGCGAGGATCGCCGGCAGCGCCTGGAGCACTGTATCGACGCCCTTGTGCGGCTCGATCCGCGCCACGGTCAGCAACCAGCGCGTACCGTTCCTCCCCCGACTGTGCGGCAGCTCGAGCCGGCCGCGCAGCTCAGTGGCATCGACGCCCGGCCGGAAGCGGCCGGGATCGGTGCCCAGGTGCACGACCCGGAGGCGCTGGCCGTGCCCGTCGAGGCCGAGCTCGCCCAGCACGGTGAGGGCGAGGTCGCGCGTCCACGCGCTGTTCGCCATGAGCACCGCGGCCCCGCCGAGGATGGCGCGCGTGGACCGGCGCTTGAAACGCGACTGCCGGACCTTGTGCTGTTCGCTCAGCAGGTCGCCCCCGTGGAAGAAGATGCCGTAGGGCACGCGACAGCGCTCGTACACCCAGCGTGCGGGGTAGCCGGCCGGCTTCACGTTTCCGCAATGCACGAAGCGCACGCGATGTTGCCGGGCGAGGCTCGCCGCCCGGCGGGACCACAGCAGCAGTCCGGGCAGGGTCTTGGTGCGGCCTCGGCTGACGGGCAGGCGATCCACGGCGGCGGCGAATTGGGCATCGACATCGGGCGCGTCGGGATCCTGCGGGGTGGACACGAGGAGCTCGCCCGGGGGAAAGTGTCGCGCCATCTCCCCGTGCAGGCGGGCGATGCCACCGCTCATCGGGGGAAAGTCCTGGGCCAGCAAGAGACTGGTCACGTCCCGAATGCTAACGGGGCGCCGCCGCCGCGAGCAATCGCCCGGGCGCACGGCGCGCCAGCGCTTCGCGGTACACCGCCTCAGTACGCTCGGCGGTCCGTTCGAGCGTGAATTCGCGACGCACCAGCGCGCGGCCCGCGTGCGCCAGGCGGCGAGCGAGCGCGCCGTCCCCGAGCAGGCGCTCGAGCGCCTCCGCCCACGCCGCCGGGTCGAGCGGCCGAACCAGCAGCCCCGTCTCGCCCGAGCGTACCATCTCGGGGTTTCCACCGGCGTCCGACGCGACGACCGGCAGCCCGAGCGCCATCGCCTCGAGCAGCGCCTGCGACAGTCCCTCCATGCGGGACGGCAAGGCCGCGACCGTCGCCAGATGATAGAAGGCGAGGGCGCGCTCGCTCAGCGGCACGAACACGACGCGATGGCGGTCCGGGAGGGCCTGAGCCAGGGCGCCGAGGCGACCGTCCGGCTCGGTTCCCACGCACGCCACCACGACGCCACGCTGGATGAGGGGCAGCGCCTGCAGCACGACGTGCTGGTCTTTGAGGCGTGACACCATCGCGACCACCGGCCGCCCACCCGGGTCTCCGAGCGCCGCGCGAGCGGCCGCCAAGTCGGCGGGTGGCGGCGGCGCGTCGACACGCTCGAGCGCAATCCCGTTCGGCACTACGCGGAGCCGCGCCCCGGGGTGCAGGCGCCGCCGCAGCGCGCGCGCGACGGCCTCGCTCACCGCGATGGTCCGGTCCGCCGTGAGGCCGACCGGCAGGAGCTCGACGGGCGACGTGCGGGGCATGGTCCGGCGGGTGACCACGAACGCCTGGGGCAGGCGCCCGCGCCAGCGCATCCAGGTGAGGGCGCGGCGATCGAGCGTGGCGTGCGAGTTGACGACGTCCACCCGCTCGCGCGCCAACAGGTCCTCGAGGGCACGTGCGAGCACTCCGCGTGGGAGAAACGAAAGCGGGACGACGGGAAGGCCCGCGTCCCGCGCGAGCCGCGCCAGCAGCACGTCGGCGCGGCAGCCCACCAGCACACGGTGTCCGCGTCGGGCGAGGTGCTGACCGAGGTCGAAGATCGACTGCGTAGAGCCGGCGGGGCCGCCCTGGTGGGTGAGCTGAAGAATCGTGAGCGACCCGCGTGTCATGGCCCGAAGCTAGTTATCTTATGTCGCCGATGCACGTCGTCCTCGCCTCTCATCAGCAGCTGCCGGCGAAGGGATACGGCGGTCCGCAGCGCGTGGTGGTGGCACTGACCCGCGGGCTCGCCGCGCTAGGGCATCGGGTCACCCTGCTCGCCTTGGCGGGCTCGCGGGTGCCCGAAGCGAAAGTGGTGGAAGTGCCCGCCCGAAAATTCGACGACGCGGCGCACCTCGCGCCCTACGTGCCGGGCGACGCGGATATTCTGCACGCGCACGTCCCCGTGAAGCCGGGGCCTCCCGGCTCCAACCTGCCGCCGTTGCTGCACTCGATCCACCGCAACTTGAAGCCCGGCGCGCCCGCCCACGTCAACGCCGTCTTCCTGTCGCGCGACCACGCCCGCCGTCACGGGAGCGAGGTCTTCATCTACAACGGGCTCGATCCCGCGGAGTACATCTTCCGCCGCTTTCCCAAGCGGGTGCAGCAGTTCGATCTGTTTCTCGGCAACCTCCACAGCGCGAAGGGTTACCACTGGGCCGTCGAAGCCGCCAAACACACCGGCCACCGGCTCGTCGTCGCCGGCGGCTGGCGACCGAGTTTCACGGGCGCGGTCAAGTACGTCGGGGAGGTGGACGGCGGGAAGAAGGCCGCGCTGCTCGCGCGCGCGCGCTGCGTATGGAACCCCGCGCAGTGGGACGAGCCGTTCGGTCTCGTGACGATCGAGGCGTTCCTCTCGGGGACACCGGTCCTCGGCACCCGCCGCGGCGCGCTCCCCGAGCTGATCACACCGGCCGTGGGCGCGCTGTGCGATACCATGGAAGAGATGGTCACCGCGGCGCAGACGATCCACACCCGCAGCCCCGAGGCGTGCCGCGCGCACGCCCAGCGGTTCTTCACGCACATCGTGATGGCCGAGGAGTACCTGCGCATGTACCGTCACCTGATCGAGACCGGTGGATTGCCCTCGGGGAGGTCCACGCCCTCCGTGCCGCCGTGACCCCGCTGCACGTCGCGGTGGCATCGCACTACCTGTTGCCCGTGACGGGGTACGGTGGCACGGAGCGCGTGGTGGTGGCGCTGGTCCGCGGGCTCGCGGCATTGGGGCACCGCGTCACGCTGCTCGCCGCGCCCGGCACCCGGGTCCCCGAAGCGCGAGTGCTCGAAGTACCGCCGGCCCGCCTCACCGATCCGGCCGCCGATCTGGACGCGCTCCTGCCGCGCGACGCCGATATTCTGCACCTCCACTTTCCCGTTCGCCGGACGCTGCGGCGGCCCTTCGTCCAGACGCTCCACGGGAACCTGGGTGCCGGGGGCACGGTGCCGCCCCACAACATCTTCGTGTCGCGCGACCACGCACGCCGCCACGGCAGCGACGTGTTCGTCTACAACGGGCTCGACCCGGGGGACTACGTCTTTCGGACGGAAAAGGACGATTACGACCTCTTCCTCGGCCGCCTCCACAGCGTCAAGGGGTACCGCTGGGCCGTGGCGGCGGCGAAGCGGACCGGGCGCCGCCTGGTGGTCGCGGGCGGCCGGCGCCCGAGCTTCCGACGCAACATCCGCTACGTCGGGCGGGTGGACGGCCGGGAAAAGGCCGAGTTGCTCGCCGCGGCCCGCTGCCTGTGGATGCCGGCTCTGTGGGATGAGCCGTTCGGTCTCACGACGATCGAGGCCTTGTTGTCAGGCACGCCAGTGCTCGGCACCCGGCGCGGCGCGCTGCCCGAAGTGCTCACGCCGGCGGTGGGCGCGCTGTGCGATACGCTGGACGAGATGGTCGTCGCGGCAGACACCATTCACACACGGGACCCGAGCGCGTGCCGCGCCCATGCCGAGCGTTACTTCACGCATCTCGTGATGGCGGAGGAGTACACGCGGCTGTACCGACGCCTGCTGGAAACCGGGCGGCTGCCGCCGGGCCGGCCGGCGCCGCACCTCGCTACCGCAGGGTGACCGTCAGCAGCTCCTCCATGCGATGGCGCCACGTATGCTCGCGCAGCGCCCGCTCCCGGGCCGCCGCGGCGAGCGAGCGGCGGGCGGGCGCGTCGGCGAGGAGCTCGCGCGCTCGCGCGCGCAGCTCGTCGACGCTCCCGTACAGAACGATCTCGCGCCCCGGCGTGAAATGGCGCGCGATGTCCGCCTTCGCGTCCGAGAGCTGGGGCGTGCCCACCGCGGCGAGCTCGAACACGCGCATGTTCGCCCCGGTGCCGTAGCGGGCGGCGTCGGCTCCGTCCGCGAAGTGCTGGTGAATGTTGAGCCCCAGGCCCGCCCGGGAGAGGGCCTGCACGAAGTCGCCGCCGTATACCGGGCCGGTGGGCCACCCCGGGCCGAACACCGAGACCGCGATCCCCGCCTCGACGAGCGTGCGCAGGATCGCCTCGCGCCCGGCGTCGCGCGAGCCGACGAATACGAGCGCGTCCCGGCGCCCGGGCCGCTCGGAGAGGGGGGGGCGCAGGAACTCCGCGTCGCACCCGAACGCGAGGTAGTGGGCACGCGTCCCGGCACGACGATGGCGTTCGAGGCTCGAGCTGTCGTGCGTGAAGAAGCAGTCGTAGGCGGGCCCCAGGACCAGCGACACGCCGAGCTGGTGGGGGTCGTCGGGGAACCAGTTGACCCACCGGCCGCCGCGCCGGCGCTTCAAGTCCGCCACATCCGCCGGCTGGAGCTTCGTCCCCTTGAAGACGAGCACCAGGTCCGCCGGCGCGCGCTCCAGCACCGCGCCGAGCCGGGCGACGAGCGGGCGGCGCCACACGGCGTTCCAGCCGCGCAGCCGCTCCTCACAGCGGCGCACCTCGCACCCCAGCTCGCCCAGGGCCGCCGCGAGGGCGAGCCCGCTGCGGTGGTAGCGGGGATTGAACGCCGCCACCAACGTGACGCGCAATCCCGCGAAGGGACGCGCCGTCATACCTCCACGTAGTTCCGGTATTCGAACACGCGCACGCCAGTCAGCTGCTCGATCCAATCGGAGACGTAGTAGCGGAGATCGCTGAGCCTGAAGCGACGCGGCCCGATGGCGTCGCCGTGAAGGTGGCGGCGCGCGGCGATCCACTCCTGAGCGACTCGGGGATGGATACCGTCGAAGCGCCGCAGCAGCGGCCCCCACTCGAGCCTCGGCGCTTCGTGGCGCCGCTCCACGTCCTCGGGCGTGCGCGGGAAGACCTCCCGATGGCCGGCGAGCTTCTGACCCACCGAGTTGGGCGCTCGGGCCCAGCCGTAGTGAAACATCTGCGCCCCACTGGCCCGCGCCCGGACCCGCCGCAGCCCGGGTCCGACGCGGAACCCCTGCGCATCCTGGTAGGAGTGGATGTCCCGGTCGAGCCGCACGCACCGCACTTCACGGCGGTACCAGTGCCGGTTCGTCGCGACGGTGTCGAAGTCGCCGTAGAAGTGCCGGTAGTCCACCAGCAGTCCCTCCACCCGGGGCTCGCCGTCCCACGCCTGCAGGCGCTCCTGCAGAATCGCGGCGCCCGTCTCGTGCAGCACTTCGTCCGCCTGGATGTACAGCCCCCACGTGCCGCGGCACGCGCGCATGGCGCGCTCGGTCTCCTGAGCCAGTACGCCCGAGCCGCGCGAGAAGTCCCACACGGTGTCGATGACGCGCACCCGCGGATCGCCGACCCCGGCGACGAGATCCCGAGTCCCGTCGGACGATCGGCCCACGTTCACGACGACCTCGTCGCAGATCGCGAGGATCGAGCGGAGCGCGGGAACGATGGGGTAGTCGAGGCTGACGGCGTTGCGGACGATGGTGAAGCCGGAGAGCATGTCAGGCACGAAACTGCATGTCGTAGAGGCGGCGGTACAGTCCGCCGGCCGCAAACAGCGCGTCGTGCGTCCCGCGCTCCACCAGCCGGCCATCCGCGAGCACGACGATCAGGTCCGCGTGCCGCACGGTCGCCAGGCGGTGCGCGATCACGAGCACCGTACGATGCGCCATGAGGCGATCGATCGCCTCCTGCACCAGGCGCTCCGACTCGGTGTCGAGGGCGCTGGTCGCCTCGTCGAGGATCAGGACCGGCGGGTCGCGCAGCAGGGCCCGCGCGATCGCGATGCGCTGGCGCTGCCCGCCGGAGAGCCGCGTGCCCCGCTCGCCCAACAGCGTGTCGTAAGCCTTCGGAAGCTGGGCGATGAACTCGTCCGCGTTCGCGGCCTGGGCGGCGGCGCGCACCTGCGCGAGCGAGAAGTCCCCACGGCCGTAGGCGATGTTCGCGTACACCGTGTCGTTGAGCAGCACGGTCTCCTGCGACACGATCCCCATCAGCGCGCGCAGACTGCGCCGCGTGAAGCGGGTGACCGGCACGCCGTCCATGAGGATCTGGCCGCCCGTCGGCTCGTAGAACCGCGGCAACAGATCCACGAGGGTGGTCTTCCCCGCCCCCGACGGCCCCACGATGGCGACGACCTGACCGCGCCGCACTTCGAGGTCCACGTCGCGCAGCACGGGAGCCTCGCCGTCGTAGGAGAACGTCACGCCGCGATATTCGATGCGGTCGCCGAAGCTGGCCGGCGTCTCGCCCGGCCGGTCGCCCTCGTCCGCCGGGACGTCGAGCACCTCGAAGCAGCGGTCGGCCGCGGCGACCGCGCCGGCCATGATCGCGGGGTACTGCACGACGGCCTTTACCGGAGACATGAGCCGCAAGGCTAAAGCCACGAACGCGATGAACAGCTCGGGCCGGAGGGCGAGTTTCAAGCCCCACCAGATGATCAGCACGATCACGACTCCGGCGAACATTTCACTCACGGGGCTGGTCAGCGTCGAGGCGCCCTGCGCTCGCAGCACGCGCTTGCGGTACCGGTCGGCCAGCCGCTGGAACCGCTCGACCTCGAACGCCTCGGCGACGTACGCGCGCACCAGCCTGACCGACGCCACCATCTCGCTGACCAGGCTCGTGAGCTCACCACGGTCGTCCGCTTGCTCGCGCGAGCGGCGCCGCACCCGTGCCACGATCGGCCGGATGATGAGCACTAGGACCGGCGCGAGCACGAGGGCGACGATCGTGAGCCGCCAGGAGAGTCCGACCAGGATCGCGAGGTAGACGAGGATCAGGCTGACGTTGCGGAGGAACGACGCGAGCGCCGCCGTGACGGCCGTCTTGACCTGATCGGTGTCGCTGATGATGCGGGCGAGGAGCTGGCCGCCCTTGGTGCGCTGGAAGAAGCCGAGCGGCAGCGTCTGGAGGTGACGGAACAGGCGCACGCGCAGGTCGCGCACCACACCCTCCTCGATCGCCACGCTGCTCATCACCGCGCCGTACGCCGCGGCGTTCTTGATCACGAGGGCGATCAACAGCACCAGGACCACGTTGCGCAGCGCCACTTCGGGTGCGCCCACCGTGAGCAGCGGCCCGGCGATCCGGCCGAGCACCTCCTCCACCGCGGAGGAGCCGGTCGGCGGCAACGCCTGCAGCTTGAACAAGGCGCGGAGGAAGGGGATCAGCAGCACGAACGTCGCCCCGTCCATGAGGGACGACAGCACGGTGGCGACGATGTTGACGGCGAAGAGGAGCGTGTAGGGGCGGAGCAGGCCGAGCACGCGGGCGCTGCGGCCCATCTAGCGCGGGCCTCCCGACCCCCGGGCGCGGCTGCGCGGCGTGAGCAGCGCGACCGGCAGGATCACTTCCTCGGGCGTCACGCCGCCGTGTAAGAACGACCCGCGATACCGAGCCTGGTATTCGCGCAGCTTGGTGGGGTAGACGAAGAACCGATCTCCGGCGGCGAGCAGCAGCCGCACGCCGAGCCCCATCGCCGGCAGGCCGAAGGCCTTCAAGTCTTCGACGGCGACCGCGGCCTCTGGGTCCTCGCTCCGCAGATCCTCGCCGAACTTGTAGCGCAGGTTGGCGGTCGCGTCGCGCTTGGCGTACACCGTCGCCGGCGTCGCGCAGTGGATCGAGCCGTGATCGGTGGTGAGCAGCACCGTGACGCCGCGCCGCTCCGCCTCGAGCAGCGCCGCGCGCACCGGCGAGCGCTCGAACCAGGTGCGGGTGAGGCTCCGCAGCGCCGCCTCGTCCCGCGCCACTTCGTACAGGATCGCGCTCTCGGAGCGCCCGTGGGTGAGCTGGTCGATGAAGTTGAAGACGAGGGCCGTCACCCCGTCCTGGGACAGGTGCGCCGGGAGCCGGCGCAGCAGCTCACCGCCATCCACCGAGCTGAACAGCTTCTCGTAGCGCACCGGGACCGGCGCCCCGACCAGCTCCCGCAGCTGCTCGGTCAGGAGCTCCGCTTCGTGCGCGTTGAGGCTCTCCTCGTCCGAGGCCTGGCCCCACCAGTCGGGGTGTCGCGCGGCGATCTCCATCGGAAACATGCCGGAGAAGATCGCGTTGCGGGCGAAGGGTGTCGCGGTCGGCAGGATGCTGTAGTAGTGGGACTCTTCGACGTCGAACAGCGGCGTCACCAGGTCCCGCAGCGCCTCCCATTGGTCGAGCCGCAGGCAATCGATGACGATGAACAGCACCCGCCCCTGGGCCTTGAGGATCGGCACGAGGAACTCGGCACCGACGTCCACCGACAGGGGTGGGCGGTCCCCTTCAGGGTGCGCGAGCCAGCGCGGGTACTGGCGGGCGACATACCCCGCGAAGTCCTTCCGCAGGCTGGTCTGCAGCGAGTGGAGCGCCTCCGAGAGGCCGGGCTCGTTCGAGGCCGCGAGCCGGACCTCCCAGCGCGACAGCTCCACCACGAACTCGATCCATTCGCGCCAGGCGAGCGCCGAGCCGCGCCGCCCCTCGAGCTCGCGGAACCGCGCCACGAAGTCGCGCGCCAGGCGCTGCTGGCGGATGCGCTCGCCGTCGAGCAGCCGGGTCACCACAGAGAGGACTTGGCGGGGGTGCACGGGTTTGACGAGGTAATCGTCCACCGCGACCCCGATCGCGTCGCGCAGCGTTCCCTCGTCCTCGCTCTGTGTCACCATCACGACCGCGACGCTCGCATCGATGGAGCGGATCTCGGGGAGGAGCTCCAGCCCGCGTCGCCCCGGCATCTGTTCGTCGAGCAAGACGACGCTGTACGGCTGGCGCCGCAGCATCGCCAGCGCGTCGTCGCCGTGGGCCGCCGCCGCGACCGTGAACCCCTGCTCCTCGAGGAAGCGACGATGCGGCGCGAGTCCTTCCACCTCATCGTCCACCCACAGGATGCTCTTCGGTCGCGCCATGGGCGTAAGCTAATGGCGACTGGCGAACGGCGGCAACGCGACCATAGCTTTCGGCCCCGTGTTGTGCGTCCTGCTGGTGCGCTTCAGCTCCATCGGCGACATCGTGCTGACGACGCCGCTGGTGCGCGCGCTCGCCCGCCGCCACCCCGAAGCGAAGCTGGTCTACGTGACGAAGCGCGCCATGGCGCCCCTCGTCGCCGATAACCCGCACCTTGCCGAGGTCGTGGCGCTCGAGCCCGACGAGCCGCTCCGCCACCTCGCCCGCCGGCTCGCCGCGCTGGCTCCCCCCCCCACCCACGGGCTCGACCTGCACGGCAGCGTGCGCAGCGTGGCGCTGCGCCTGCTGGTCCGCTGTCGCTGGTCCGGGTACCGCAAGCGCAAGCCGGCGCGCACGCTGCTCATCGCCACCAAGCTCGATGTGTACCGGAGACGGGTCCCCGTCCCGGAGCGCTACTTCGAGGCCGCGGGCCGGCTCGACACGCGCCCCGACGGTGGCCCACCGGAGTTCTGGATCGGCCGCGGGGCGACCGAACGCGTGGCGCAGTGGCTCAGCGAGCGCCGCCTCGCGGACGCGAAGCTCGCGGCACTCGCCCCCGGCGCCGCCCACGCGACCAAGCGCTGGCCCGTCGCGCACTGGAGCGCGCTCGTCGAGCAGCTGGGCGCCGCGGGCTTCCGGCCCGTGGTCGTCGGCGGGCCGGAAGATCGCGGCCTCGCCCAGCAGCTCGTCGCCGGCGGCGCGGCGGCGAGCGCCGCGGGAGAGTTCTCACTGCAGGAAACCGGGGCCTTGCTGGCGCGAGCCGCGGTGGCCATCTCGGGAGATACCGGCGTCATGCACATGGCCACCGGGGTCGGGACGCCCGTGATCGCTCTGTTCGGACCAACGGTCGAGCAATTCGGCTTCTTCCCCTACCGCGCGCCCGGTGCCGTGCTGCAGCGGGAGCTGGAGTGCCGCCCCTGCTCGGCGACGGGCACCTCGACGTGTCCGCTCGGCCATCACCGCTGCCTCGGCGACATCACCCCCGCCGACGTGGCGGCGGCCGTGGCGCGGGTCGTCACGTGATCCAGGCGACCACGCCGGCGGAGGCGCGCCTGCTCGCGCTGGTGGGCGACGCGGTGCGCGGACCGAAGCGCGACGGGCTGTTCGCGCTCTGGCTCGTGCTGCGCGCGGCGGAGGGGCTGCTCCCCCCGGCCGCCGTGTCGGCCAAGAACCACCGGCGCCGGCTACAGGCGCTCGAGACCCGCATGGCCAGCCTCGCCCTTCCCGCGCCGCTCAAACGGGCGCTCTCCGCCGCGCGCCACCACCTCGAGCCCGCCACGCCCGGGGCCGCGGCGCTGGTGCTGTCCCAGCTCGTCGCGCCGACCCGGGAGGTGCTCGGGCCCGAGGCCGGCGACGCGGTCGCGGTTGCCGCGCGTGCCGCTCGCATACATCTATAGAGCTAGACGGGTAGACGGCCAGACGGGTAGACGGGCAGACAATCAAAAGAGGGATACCGATGCCACCACGTCGACTGGAACGCCACCTCGCCGCCTCTCCTGAGGCGCTGGTCGCACGGGTGGATCAGCAGCGCCCCGGCGAGATCGCGGGCGACACGGTCCCGACCGGCTTCCCTTCGGTCGACCGCCTGCTGGGCGGCGGGCTGCGCCGGCGGGACCTGATCGTGCTGGGAGGCGACGTCGGCTCGGGCAAGTCGGCGCTCGCCCTCGGGATCGCGCTCCGCGTCGCGCAGCAGGGAGGTGGGCTCGGCGTGGCGTTCTTCTCCGGCGAGATGGACGAGGAGCGCCTGATGGAGCGGGCGCTCGCGGTCGAGGGTCGAGTCGCCGTGGACGAGCTGCGCGCGGCCAAGCTGACCGATCAAACGCGCGCCGAGGTGGGGGGGGCGGCCGTGCGGCTGCGCGGCCTGCCGCTCGCCGTGCTGCCGCTCGCCGCCCCGGACTTCGAAACGCTGACCGCGCGACTCGACCCTCTGCGCCAGCTCGGGCTGATCGTCGTGGACTACCTGCAGCTGGTCCCCACGCCCGCCGGCGTGACGCGCTCCACGCAGGACGAGGACCTCGCCCTGGTGCTGCAGCGGCTCAAGGCGCTGGCGCTCGAGCGCCAGGTCGCGCTGCTCGTCGTGTCGCAGCTCGCGCGCTTCGCCACCGGGCGCGACAACGCGCGGCCCACGCTCGACGACTTCGGCCACCTGGGCGCGATCAAACAGCACGCCGACGTCGCCCTCGCGATCTATCGCGAGGAGATGTACAGTCCGGGCTACGGAGTGGAGGGTGCCACCGAGCTGCTGGTCTTGAAGAACCGCAACGGGCCGACAGGGTTCGTCGATCTCTACTTCTATCGGCGCTGGATGCGGTTCGAAGACATGCTCGATCCCGACCGTTGAGCCTTGGTGGTGTCGGCGCCGAGAATCGCGCCGACCAGCGTGTAGGTCGTTCCCGGGGCTCCGACGGTCGCCCGCAGCGTAATCCAGAGCGGCCGCCGCCCCGAATCCGCGTACATCGCGATCGACCCGTCGGCCATCAGCTGGTCGGTTCGCACCTGCCAGCCGTTCAGCCTCAGCGCCTCGCGGTACCAGGCGGTGACCCGCGGCAGCGGCGCCGGCGTCGTGAACGTCGCCTGCGCCGCGTCCTCGCCGGCCGACACCCCGGCCAACGTCGACTGCGGGTACGCGAGGACGCCCGACAGCACCTTGGCGGCCAGCTCGCGTTCAGCGGTGCGCTCCCCGGGACGCTCGCAGGCGGCGCCGAGCGCCAGCACGATCGCGAGAGCCGGGGTCCATTTCATGGCGCGGTATCGTAGCTGTGGCGTGGCGCCCGGGTCAAGTTGTAAGTTCGTGGAACGCACCAGAGGTGCCCATGGCCGGCCACAGCAAGTGGAAGCAGATCAAGCGCAAGAAGGCCGTCACCGACGCGCGGCGCGGCGCGCTGTTCACCAAGCTGATCCGTGAAATCACCATCGCGGCGAAGCAGGGCGGCGGAGATCCCGCCGGCAACGCCAGGCTCCGAACCGCCATCGACGCGGCGAAAGCGGAGAACATGCCGCTCGACAACATCGAGCGTGCCGTCAAGAAGGGCACCGGGGAGCTCGAGGGCATCCAGTACGAAGAGGTGTCCTACGAAGGCTACGGGCCGGGCGGCGCCGCGATCTTCATCGAGGCGACCACCGACAACGCGAACCGGACCGTCGCGGAGATCCGCCACCTGTTCCAGCGCTACGGCGGCAATCTCGGCGCCGCGAAGACCGTGGCGTGGATGTTCGACCGTAAGGCGCACATCACCCTAGACGCCACCAAGGTGGACGAGGACCCCGCGCTGGAGGCCGCGCTCGATGCGGGCGCGGAGGACATGGTGCGCGACGGCGACGTGTTCCTCATCACCGGCCCGGTGCACCGGCTCCACGAGATCACCGCGCAGCTCGAGCGCCGCAAGATCCCCGTGCAGTCGGCCGAGATCGGCATGATCCCGAAGAGCACGGTCAAGGTCGATGGCAAGGACGCCAAGAAGCTGCTCGAGCTGATCGAAGAGCTCGAAGCCCTGGACGACGTCGCGAAGGTGTCCTCGAACTTCGACATCGACGCCGAAGCGATGGCGGCGGCGACGGCGTGACGTGAGAGTCCTGGGCGTCGACCCGGGGACTCGGGCCACCGGCTACGGCGTCATTGAAACCGACAACGGGGCGTCGGGGATGGGCCGGTTGATCGAATGCGGCGTCATTACCTTCACCCGCCAGAGCCCCCTCCCCCGTCGCCTCCACGAGCTGCACGCCCACATCGCCGACTTGATCACCCGTCACCGGCCGACCGCGCTGGCGCTCGAGAGCGCGTTCTACCAGAAGAACGTGCAGACCACGCTCGTCCTGGGACATGCCCGCGGGGTGATCCTGCTCGCCGCGCAGCAGGCGGGGCTCGCGATCGCACATTACGCCCCCGCCACAGTGAAGAAAACGGTGGCCGGCGCGGGGGGCGCGCCCAAGGGCCAGGTCGGCGCAGTGGTGGCGCGACTCCTCAAGCTGAAGCAGGCCCCGACGCCGGCCGACGCGGCGGACGGCGTGGCGGTCGCGCTCACGCACATTCTCCGCGCGTGATCGCCCAGGTCTCGGGACGCCTCGCCGCGAAACTGGCCGACCGCGTCGTGGTCCAGACCGCGGGCGGCGTCGGCTACGAGATCGCCGTCCCGCTCGGCGTCATGGAGCAGCTGCCGCCCGTCGGCGAGAGCGTCAACCTCGCCACCGAGCTCGTCGTGCGGGAAGACGGCTGGGCGCTGTACGGGTTCCGGGACGAATCCGAGCGGCGGTTCTTTCAGCGGCTCATCGGCGTCACCGGTATCGGGCCGAAGCTCGCCATCGCGCTGATGTCCGCGCTGGGGGTGGAGCGGGCCGCGCGGGCGCTGCAAGAGCGGAACATCGCCCTGCTGTCGTCGGTGAGCGGCATCGGCAAGAAGACCGCCGAGCGCCTGGCGCTTGAACTCGCCGACAAGCTCCGCGAGTTTGAGGGGCCGGGGGCCGGGGGCGCGGCGGCAGCCCCCGGCGACGGCACCGCCGAGGCCGCCCTCAAGGCACTGGAGCGGCTGGGATACGGCACCGCCGAAGCGGACCGCGCGCTGCGCGACGTGCTCGCGGCGGATGGCGGCGGCAGCACCGAGACGCTGGTGCGGCGCGCCCTGCACCTTCTCACTGGTGGATGACGATGGCGACGACCGCCGAATGGATCTGCACGCGGTGCGGCTCGACCAACCGGCGACTCGTCCCGGACGGCGCGAGGCGCGCGGTGGACGAGTGCCTCACCTGTCACACACGCCACGACCTGGAGGTGGACCCCCGGCCGGTTCGGTGGCGCGCGCGGCCCGTGAACAGCAAGCGGGTGGCGTGAGTGTGATACTGTGACGAAGGAGCGGATTCAAATCACCACGCCGGAGGCGCTCCCCGACGAGCGCGTCACGGACGCGGCGCTGCGCCCCTCGCGCCTGGACGAGTTCGTCGGCCAGGCCAAGGTCAAGGAGTCGCTCCAGATCGCCATCGACGCGACGAAGCAGCGCAAGGAGCCGCTCGACCACGCGCTGTTCTTCGGACCTCCGGGTCTCGGGAAGACCACGCTCGCGCTGCTCATGGCGCGCGAGCTCGGCGTGAACGTCCGCACCACCTCGGGACCCGTGCTCGAGCGCCCCGGCGACCTGGTCGGCCTGCTCACGTCCCTCAAGGCCGGGGACATCCTGTTCATCGACGAAATCCATCGGCTGCGGCCCGCGCTCGAGGAGTTCCTGTATCCCGCCATGGAGGAGTTCCACGTCGACGTGCGCATCGCCGACGGGCCCCATGCGCAGACGATCCCCATGGCGCTGGAGCGCTTCACGCTGATCGGCGCCACCACGCGGTTCGGGCTGCTCACGCCGCCGATGCGGGCCCGCTTCGGGCTGGTGGAGAGGCTCTCGTACTATCCGCCGGACGACCTGGCCCAGATCCTCGCCCGCTCGGCGGGGATCCTGGCCGTGCCGGCCGACGCGGCGGGCATCGCCGAGATCGCGCGGCGCAGCCGCGGCACCCCGCGCGTCGCCAACCGCCTGCTCAAGCGGGTGCGCGACTACGCCCAGGTCCGCGCCGGTGGCAAGATCACCGCCCACGTGGCGGGCGAGGCGCTGAAACGGCTGGACGTGGATGAGTTCGGGCTCGACGACATGGACGGCCGGATCCTCAAGACGATCATCGAGCAGTTCGAAGGCGGGCCCGTCGGGCTCACGACCATCGCCGCCGCCGTGGGCGAGGATCCCGGTACGCTCGAAGAGGTGTACGAGCCGTTTCTCATGCAACGCGGCTTCCTGGCCCGCACGCCGCGCGGCCGCTGCGCCACTGGAGCCGCGTACAAGCATTTTGGGTTCACTCCGCCCAGAACCGCGGACCAGCAAACGATCTTCGACGGGTAGGCAATCGCGGTACCGAACCTCAGACTTCAATTACAGCCTGCCAGCGGGACGGATCGCCCAACACCCCCTCCCCGACCGCGCGGCCAGCCGCCTGCTGGTGCTCGACCGCTCGACCGGCGCCATCCGGCACGCCCAGTTTCGCGACATCGTCGAGCTCGTCGCGCCCGAGGATGTGCTCGTCCTCAACGTGTCGCGGGTAATTCCGGCGAGACTGCACGGGAAACGGGAAACGGGGAACGTGGCGGAGCTTCTGGTGGTGCGCGAGCTGCCCGACGGGAGCTGGCTCGCGATGGGCCATCCCGGCGGCAAGCTCAAGCCCGGCCGCACGGTCCGCTTCGGCGACGACAGCGCGGCGGAGATCGTCGAGATGCTGGGCGGCGGGCTGCGGCGCGTGAAGTTCGTTGGCGCGCTCGATGCCCGAGCGACGCTCGCGAAGTACGGTGAGACGCCGCTGCCGCCGTATATCCGCCGGCCGCCCGTCCCGGAGGACCGCGCCCGCTACCAGACGGTGTACGCCGCACACGACGGCAGCGTCGCCGCACCCACCGCCGGGCTGCATTTCACGGCGGAGCTGGTGGATCGAGTGCGGGCGAGCGGGACGGCGGTCGCGACGCTGGACCTGCACGTCGGCCCCGGTACCTTCAAACCGGTCGAGGTGGACGACCTCGCCGGCCACGCGCTGCACGCCGAGCCGTACGCGGTGAGCGCGGAGTCGGCGACGACCATCAACGGCAGACGAGAGGCGGGAGGCCGAATCTGGGCGGTCGGAACGACCGTCGTGCGCGCGCTCGAGACGTGCGCCGACGCGCGGGGCGCGATTCGCCCTGGAGCCGGAGAGACCTCGCTCTTCATCTACCCTCCGTACCCGTTTCGCGCCGTAGACCGGCTGCTCACGAACTTTCACCTGCCCCGCTCGACGCTGCTCATGCTGGTGTGCGCGTTCGGGGGATACGACAACGTGATGCGGGCGTATGGAGAGGCGGTGCGACAGGGGTACCGATTCTATTCATATGGCGATGCGATGGCGATTGTTTGAGTGCGGAGCTCCATGTTCGAATTCACGATCGAAGCCACCTCCAGCGCCGCCCGCACGGGCACGCTCGTCCTGCCCCACGGCACGATCGAAACGCCGGCGTTCATGCCCGTCGGAACGCAGGGGACGGTACGGACGCTCTCGCCCGCCGACCTAAAGAGCGTCGGGGCGCAGCTCGTCCTGGCGAACACCTACCACCTCCACGTCCGTCCCGGCGAGGGCGTCGTGCAGCGGCTCGGTGGTCTCCACCGCTTCATGGGGTGGGACCGTCCGCTCCTCACCGACTCGGGCGGCTTCCAGGTGTTCTCACTCGAGGGGTCTCGCCGCGTGGACGAAGACGGCGTCGAGTTCCAGAGCCACGTGGATGGGAGCCGGCGACACCTCACGCCGGAGCGCGCGACCGAGATCCAATGGACCCTCGGCGCCGATATCGCGATGGCGTTCGATCATGTCGTGCCGGGGGGCGCGGATGAGGCGACCGCCAGGGACGCCCTCGAGCGGACGCTGCGATGGCTGGAACGGTGCGCCGCGCGGCACCGCGAATTGGCGGACGGGCGCCAGACCCTCTGGCCCATCCTGCAGGGCGGCACCCACCTGGGGCTGCGCGAGGAAGGTCTCCGCCGGATCGGCGATCTCGCTTCCTGGACCGGCCTCGCTATCGGCGGCTTGTCCGTAGGCGAGCCGAAGCCCGTCATGTACCAGATGCTCGAGGGTCTCGAGCCCCGGCTGCCGCCCGCCTGGCCGCGTTATCTTATGGGCGTGGGGTTCCCCGAGGACCTCGTGGCGGCGGTGGAGCGGGGTATGGACCTGTTCGATTGCGTGGCGCCCACGCGCAACGGGCGCAATGGCTCGGCGTTCACGCCCGACGGCCCGGTGAACATCCGCAACGCCGAGCACCGCGAGGACCCGCGGCCGCTCGACGCGACGTGCGACTGCGAGACTTGCGGCACGTTCTCGCGCGGCTACCTGCGGCACCTGTTCGTGGCGGAGGAGCTGCTGGGGCTGCGGCTGTTGTCGCTGCATAACGTTCGCTTCCTGATCCGGCTGGCCCGAGAGATGGGCGCCGCAACCCGCGCCGGAACGTTTCCGCGGTGGGCCGCCGAGTGGCGGCGCCGCTATACCCGATCGGATTGACCATGCACGCCTCGTATACGCTGCTCTTCACGCCCTCGGGCGGGCAGGGGCCCGCCGGCTGGCTCGTGTTTCAGCTGGTGGCGGTGTTCGCCATCATCTACTTCCTGATTCTCCGGCCGCAGAAAAAGCAGCAGGAGCGCCATCGCCAGCTGCTGGCCTCCCTCCAAAAGGGCGACAAAGTGCTGACGTCCGGGGGGATCCTTGGCGAGGTCGTGCACTTGAAGGACGACGAAGTGACGGTGAAGAGCGGCGAAGCGCGTCTCGTGATCGTCCGCTCGAATATCGCCAACATCCTCAACCGGTCCGTCGAGGCGAAGCCGCAGTGACGATCCGACAGCTCCACCTCCTTGGCTCCCCGGTGCTGCGGCAGGCCGCCGCGCCGGTCGCGGCCGTGGACGACGAGGTGCGCCGGCTGGTGGGCGATCTGTTCGATACGATGCGCGCCGCGAAGGGGGTGGGGCTCGCCGCGAACCAGGTGGGGGTGGCGCGGCGCGTCGCCGTCGTGGACGTGGGCGAGGAGTTTCCCCCGCCCCTCGTCCTCATCAACCCCCGGATCGTGCAGGCGAGCGACGTCGCCGAAACCGCGGAAGAGGGGTGTCTGTCGATCCCCGACTTGTACGGCGAAGTCGAGCGCCCGCTCGCGGTGACGCTCGAGGCGCTCGACCGCGACGGCCGCTCCTACTCGGTCGAGCTCTCGGGATTCAAGGCGCGCGCCGCGCAACATGAGATCGATCATCTCGACGGCATCCTGTTTCTCGACCACTTGAGCGCCGTCAAACGACATCTGCTGGTGGCGAAGTGGAAGAAGGCGCGCAAGGGCAAGCCCGGATACGTGAAGGACGTAACGCCGGAGCCGGCGGGCGAGCTCTAAGTGCGCGTCGTCTTCTTCGGCACGCCCGAGTTCGCGGTCCCGTCGCTGCGAGCCCTGCTCGGCGAGGGGTTCGACGTGCTCGCCGCCGTCACCCAGCCCGACCGGCCGCAGGGTCGCTCCCGCTCGCGGGCCGTGCCGCCGCCCGTGAAAGTCGAGGCCCTGGCCGAGGCGATTCCCGTGTTCCAGCCCGAGCGCCCGACCGACCCGGCCTTCCTCGGCCGGCTGCGCGAGCTCGCGCCCGAGGTGGGCGTGGTGGTCGCCTACGGGCACATCCTCAAGCCGGAGCTGCTGCGGCTCCCCGGCCGAGGGATGGTGAACGTACATCCGTCCCTCCTGCCGGAGCTGCGCGGCGCGGCGCCCGTCGAGTGGGCCATCGTGAACGGCTTGGCGAAGACGGGGGTCAGTATCATGCAGCTCGACGAGGGCCTCGACTCGGGACCCGTGCTGCTGCAGATCCCGCACACGATCGAGCCGGACGAAACGGGCGGGGAGCTGTCGGCGCATCTCGCCGAAGTCGGCGCCCAGGCGCTCGTAGAGGCGCTCGCACTGTGGGACCAGGGCGCGCTCCATCCCGTCCCGCAGGATCACCGGCGCGCGACCTACGCGCCCAAGCTCACGCGGGCAACGGCGCAGGTTCGCTGGAGCGATCCCGCCGAGCGGATCGCGCGCCTCATCCGCGGCCTCGATCCGAAGCCCGGCGCCTGGACGGAGCTCGCCGGCAGTGAGATCAAGCTGTTCGGCGCCCGGGTCGGGGAGCAGCAGGGGGATCCGGGAGAGGTGCTGAACGCGGATGGCCGACTGCTGATCATGGCGGGGCGTGGGGCGGTCGAGGTGGAGGAAGTCCAGCCCGCCGGCAAGCCGCGCATGGCGGCCGCAGACTGGCTGCGGGGCCGCCGCATCAAGGCCGGCCAACGCTTCGGGTGACGCACGCCACGCCGCTGCCGCGGCTGCATGCCATCACCGACGAGCGGATCGCCCGCCGCGCGGACCTGGACGAGATCGCGCGACAGCTCGCGGCGGGCGGGGGCGAACAGCTCGCGTTTCACGCGCGCGGCCATGCCCTCTCAGGCCTGGAACACTACGAGCTCGCTATCCGTCTATCCGTCTACCCGTCTACCCGTCTATTCGTTAACGACCGCCTCGACGTCGCGCTCGCCGCGGGCGCCGCCGGCGTCCAGCTCGCGGGCGGGAGCCTCGACCCCGAGCACGCCCGCCGTCTCGACCCGAAGTGGTGGATCGGCACATCGGTCCACGACTTGCGCGAGGCGGAGGCCGCGCAGGCGGCGGGCGCCGACTATCTTTTAGTAGGACCGGTGTTCCCCACGGCCACCCACCCCTCGCCCGCGCGCGCGCCGCTCGGCCCGGGGCTCGTGACCGGGATCGTCGGGCTCGGCCTGCCGGTGATCGCGATCGGCGGGGTGACGCCCGAGCGGCTCCCCGAGCTGCGCGCCGCGGGCGTGTACGGGGTGGCGGCGATCCGGGCCCTGTGGGACGCCGCCGATCCTCGGGCAACCGCCCGGAGGATGGTGCAGGAGTTGAATCAATGAACGATACGATCGACATCACGGTGAATGGGCAGCACCGCGCGGTGTCCCCGGGTGTGACGCTGCTCGAGCTGCTCGCGTCGCTCGCGCTCGACCCGCGCGCCGTCGTGGTGGAGCACAACCGCACCATCGTCCGCCGTCCCGCGCTGGGCGACGTCCGGATCGGTCCCGGGGACGCGGTCGAGCTGGTGCATTTCGTGGGAGGGGGATGAACCCGATGGCGACCGCGGTGGACACGCTCCGCGACACGCCCTTCACCATCGGCGGGCGCACGTTCCACTCGCGCCTCATGGTGGGGACCGGAAAGTATCGCGACAACGACACGATGGTCCGCGCCATCGACGCGTCGGGGGCGGAGATCGTGACCGTCGCCGTGCGGCGCGTGGATCTGGACCGGACCCGGGAGACGGGCGTCCTGTATCACCTCGACCCCAAGCGCTACTTCCTGCTCGCCAACACGGCCGGGTGCGCCACGGCGGAGGACGCCGTGCGCTACGCCCGGCTGGCCCGGGAGGCGGGATTCAACGAGTTTGTCAAACTCGAGGTGATCGGCGACCAGGAAACGTTGCTCCCCGACGTGCAGGGGCTGCTCGAGGCCGCGAAGATCCTGGTGAAGGACGGCTTCCGGGTGCTGGCCTACACGAACGAGGACCTGGTGACGGCGTTGCGGCTCGAGGACGCGGGCTGCACCGCCGTGATGCCGCTCGCTTCCCCGATCGGCAGCGGACTGGGGCTGTTGAACCCCTACAGCGTGCGCACGATCAAGCGGCGGCTGCACGTCCCGGTCGTGGTCGACGCGGGCGTCGGCACGGCCTCGGACGCATGCCTTACCATGGAGCAGGGCGTGGACGGAATCCTGATGAATACCGCCCTCGCCGCCGCGCAGGATCCCGTCGCCATGGCGCACGCGATGCGCCTGGCAGTCGACGCGGGGCGAACCGCGCACCTCGCCGGTCGCATGCCGCGGCGCGAGGTCGCCGTACCCTCGTCACCGCTCGAAGGGATGTTGGATTAGGGACGCGACCGCGGCGCGGCGCGCGGCGCTGCGAATCCTGCAATCGGTGCGCGCCGGCGCCACCTTCGCCGCGGCGCGCGACCGCCACCTCGCGGGGCTGGCGGAGCGCGATCGCCGCCTGGCGTACCAGCTCGCCGGCGGGGTGCTGCGCAGCCAGGCCGATCTCGACCGGGCACTGGCGTTGGCCACCGTCGACCCCCGTCTCGACGACATCCTGCGACTCGGCGCCTACCAGCTGCGCGCGCTCGCTCGCGTTCCCGCGTACGCGGCGGTGTCGACGAGCGTGGAACTGGCCCGCGACGCGGCGGGAGAGGGCGGGGCGCGGTTCGTGAACCAGGCCCTGCGGCGGGTCGCGGAGTCGGGGAGCCGGGAGCAGGGAGCAGTACCGTCCCATCCCGAATGGCTCTTGGCACGCTGGCGCCAGCAGTTCGGGGACGATGAGACCGCGCGGCTCGTCGCGTGGAACGACGCGATACCGCCCCTGACGCTCCAACCGGCGCGCTGGAATGCGGACAGACTACGCGACGGGCTCCAAGCGGCCGGATTCGGGGTACGAGAAGCGCCGTGGGATGCGGGGCTTCTAGTGGCACCGACAGGTACCGCTCCCCGCTCCCCGCTGCCGGCACGGTTACCGGGCTTCGAGCAGGGTGCCTTCATCGTGCAAGATCCCGCCCACGCGTTAGTGTGCCGCTACGCGGCGTTCCCGGCCGGGGTGCTCGCCTACGACGCCTGCGCGGCTCCGGGGGGGAAGGCCGTCATGCTCGAGCGGCTCGGGGCACGCGTGGTCGCGGGCGATGCGCGGCGCGACCGGATGGGGCGCCTCGTCCAGACGGTGCGGCGCGCCGGAGTGGCAATTCGGCCGGCCGTCGCCGATCTTCTGGCGGCGCCGTGTGCGGCGGAGACGCTGGCGGCCGTGCTGGTCGACGCGCCGTGCGCGGCCACGGGAACCATGGCCCGCCATCCCGACGCCCGCTGGCGGATCTCCGCTCGGGCAATCGAGCGCGCGGCGGCGCGCCAGCGGGCGCTGCTCGAAGCGGGGGCGCACCTCGTACAGTCGGGAGGAGTGCTGGTCTACGCGACCTGCTCCCTCGAGCCGGAGGAGAACAGCGACGTCGTGAACGATTTTCTGGAGCGACATCCCGAGTTCCGGCGCGACCCCCCTCCCCCGCGGACGGTGCCCGCCGCGCTGCTGACGGAGCCGGGGGACTTTCAGTCGCTCCCGCAGCGGCACGGGATCGACGGCGCCTACGCGGCGCGTCTGACGCGGGTGCGCTGATGCGGTTCCGCCGCCACCTCCCGCCGATTCGCGAGTGGCAGTTACCCGGCCTCGACGCCCGCGGCGCCAAGCGCTGGGGCGTGGCCCTCTTCTCGTCGCTCGTCGCGGGTTACCTCACGGCGTATCTGGTCGTCTTTCCCGCGCCGATTCTGCGCGGGCACCAGGTGGTGCCGCGGGTGCTCGGCCTGTCGCTGCAGGAAGCGTCGGCCGAGCTGCGGAAGGCGGGCCTCCAGGTGCAAGACGGCGGGTCGGAGCCGCATCCGACCGCCCCTCAGGGCACCGTCATCTGGCAGGATCCACCGCCCGGCGTCTCCGCCCCCGCGGGGCTGCGGGTAACCCTGGTGGCGAGCGACGGGCCGCCCAAGATTCCCGTGCCGGACGTCGCGGGACTGGACGGCGGCCTGGCCCAGCGTCTGGTGGCCGCAGCCGGTCTCACCGCCGCCCCGGTGGAGTCGGTCCAGGCGGCCGCGCCGCGCGGCGTCGCGATGCTCACCCGTCCGCCGGCGGCGACGGTGCTGGCCCCCGGGGCGCCCGTGACCGTGGTCGTGAGCCGCGGGGCACCGACGATTCCGGTGCCCGGCCTGCTCGGCCTGTCACAAGCCGACGCGCGGGCGCGGCTCGAGCTCGAGGGCCTCACGCTCGGCACGGTGACGCGGCGGCGCACGGCCGACGCCAACCCCGGCACAGTCGTGGCTCAACGCCCGGCCGCGGGCACGCTCGCCGCCGCCGGCACGGTGGTGGACATCGTCGTGGCACGGAGTCCGCAATGACGAACGGCATCCGCATCGCGGCGAGCGTGCTCGCCGCCGACCTGACCAGGCTCGCCGAGCAGGTGGAGCAGGTCCTGGCGGGGGGCGCCGACTGGCTGCACGTGGACGTGATGGACGGCCGCTTCGTCCCCAACCTGACCTTCGGCGCCAACATGATCGAGGCGCTGCGCAAGCTCACCGACCGGCCGATCGACGCGCATCTCATGGTCGTGGAACCGGAGCGTTACATCGAAGCGTTCGCCGCGGCCGGCGCGTCCGTGTTCACGCTCCACCCCGAAGCGACGCTGCACGTCCAGCGCCAGCTCGCGGCGGTGCGCGGCCGCGGGATGCTCGCCGGCCTCGCGCTCAACCCCGGCACACCGCTCGCGCTCGCCGAAGAAGTCATCGCGGACCTGGACCTGGTGCTGGTCATGACGGTGAATCCGGGGTTCGGCGGACAGGGGTACCTCCCGGCGTCGAATGAGAAGATTCGGCGCGCGCGCGAGCTACTAGCGGCGCACGGCTCCCGGGCGTTTCTCGAAGTGGATGGCGGCATCACGCCGCAGACGATCGCGGCGGCGCACGCGGCGGGGGCCGACACGTTCGTGGCCGGCAACGCGGTCTTCACGGGCGCCGACCCGGCCCGCGAGGTCCAGGAGCTGCGACGCCGCTGTCTGGTGACGGTATGATGCAGACGCGGCAGTGGACGATCGGGATCGGGGCCGCGTCGGCTTTGGTCTTCGGCGTGGCGCTGGCGGCGAAGATCTGGCCCCAGCTCGACCTGGTCGGCGTAGGGTCACGGGCGCCCGCGTTCCGCGCCGTGAACCTGCGCAGCGGACGGCCTTCGTCGCTCGCCGACTACCGCGGCAGGGTCGTCCTGCTCAACGTGTGGGCCACCTGGTGCCCGCCGTGCCGGGTCGAGATGCCGTCGCTCGAGCGACTGCACGGGAAGCTCGCGGGGCCGGACTTCGCGGTCGTCGCGGTGAGCATCGACGACGGAGACGCGAGCACGGTCATGGCGTTCGTGGGGGAGCTGGGGCTCGGCTTCGACGTCCTCCAGGACAAGGGCGGCCGCATCCAGCAGATCTATCAGACCACCGGCGTCCCCGAGAGCTTCGTGATCGACCGGGACGGGGTCATCATCAAGAAGGTGATCGGCGCGGCGGAATGGGACGGACCGGTGAACGAGCTGCTCATCCGGAAGCTCATCGATGCCCGTTAACATCGGACAGCTGTTCACCCGGAACTGGGGGATCAAGCTCGCGGCGATCTTCTTCGCCGTCATGCTGTACGTCGCCGTCGCCGCGCAGCAACCTCTGTCGCAACGCTTCGCCCTCCGGCTCGCCGTCACCGTGCCGCCCGGGCGCTCGGTGCGGCAGCAACCCGTGGGCGTGACCGTCACCTTGAGCGGCAAGGGGAGCGAGATCCTGAAGCTGCGCTCGTTCCCCCGCATGATCCGCAAGACGATCCCCGATACGTTCTCCGGGTCGGTGTGGAGCATCCACCTGCAGCCCTCCGACGTCAGCATCCCGAAGGGAACGGATGTGCAGGTCGCGGAGATCGCGCCGCGCGACCTCGACGTGCTGCTCGACTCGGTCGGGAAGAAGGACGTGCGGATCGTTCCGCTGGTGCGCGTCGAGGCGGAATCGGGCTACGTGCTGCGCGGCCTCTCCATCGTGCCGAGCGTGGCGCGGGTCGTGGGCCCGGAGAAGAGCCTCGCAGCCGTCGAGTCGATCACGACGCTGCCCACCGTGATCTCGAGCGTCAACGGTCCGTTTTTCCGTACGGTGCCGCTCGACACCACGCCGCTCGGCGTCTTGCGCGTCGCCCCCAAGGAGGTGCGGGTCGCGGGCGAAGTGGCGGCGATCATCGAGCGCTCGATCCCCGCCGTGCCGATTACCACCGCGGCCTCCGGGTTCGCGGGGTTCCTGCTCTCTCCCGAGCGGGTGACCGTGACGATGCGCGGCCCCGAGTCGAAGGTCAACACGCTCACCAGAGACAGCGTGCGCGTGGTCGCGCACCTCGTCGGCAAGGCGGGGCCCGGCGGCTACGCCCGCCTCACCGTGACGGCGCCCCCGGGAATCCGCGCGCGGGCCGTGCCCGACTCCGTCGCCCTCAAGCGGAAGACCGGCCGTGGCTGACGTCGTCCTGGGGATCGAGACCTCCTGCGACGAGACCTCGGCCGCGGTGCTCGTGGGCTACCGGCCGGGACGCGCGCCGGAGCTCGCGAGCCTCATCATTCTGTCGCAGGACGTGCACCGCGTGTTCGGCGGCGTGGTCCCCGAGCTGGCGAGCCGCGCGCACCTCGCCGCCCTCCCCGCGGTCGTGGAGCGCGCCCTCGGGGAGGCGGGTGTCGGCTGGAGCGCCGTCGACGCGGTCGCCGTCACGCAGGGACCGGGCCTCGTGGGCGCGCTGCTGGTCGGCGTCGTGTACGGCAAAGCGCTCGCGTACGCGGGCGACCGTGCCTTGATCGGCGTGCATCACATGGAGGGCCACCTCTTCGCCCCCGCCGTGGAGGATCCCGACCTGGCGCCGCCGTTCGTCGCCCTGCTCGTCTCGGGCGGCCACACCCTCCTCCTCGACGTGCCCGCGTGGGGGAGTTACCGGCTGCTCGGGTCGACGCGGGACGACGCCGCCGGCGAAGCGTTCGACAAGGTCGCGACGCTGCTCGGGCTCGGCTACCCCGGTGGGCCGGTGATCGAGCGCCTCGCCGCCGCCGGGGACCCGGCGCGGTTCACGTTCCCGCGCCCGATGCTGGACGACGGATTCGAGTTCTCGTTCTCGGGCCTGAAGACGGCGGTGCTCCACGCCGTGCGCGCGAGCGACGACCTGAACCGTGACCGGCCGCATCTGGCGCGCGCGTTCCAGGACGCGGTGCTCGACGTGCTCGTCACCAAGTTGGAGCGCGCCGTGCGCGCCACGGGCCGCCACACCGCGGTGGTGGGCGGCGGCGTCGCCTGCAGCCGGGCCCTCGCGGGCCGCGCCGCCGAGCGCCTGGCGGGGCTCGCCCGTGTCGCCGTTGCGAGCCCGCGCTTGAACGCCGACAACGCCGCCATGATCGCGCGCGCCGGCTGGTACCGCCTCGGTCTCGGCGAGCGGAGTGACTGGACGCTGGACGCGCGCGCCGACCTGCCCCTGCCCGGCCTGGAGCCCGTCGCGCCGCTCCGCCCGACGGCCCCACTCCCACCCCCACCCCCACCCCCACCCCCATCCCATCCCCCCCACGGCCCACGCCTATGACGATCTATCCGTTGAAGTTCATGCTCGGCCCCCTCACCATCACCGGCTACGGGCTCATGATGATGGTGGCGTTCCTGATGGCGGGGTGGGCGATCCAGGTCGATCTGCGGCGCCGCAAGATGAACGAAGACTACGCCGCGGACATCGTGTTCGCGGCCGTCGTCGGCGGCATCGTGGGAGCGAAGATCTGGTACGTGCTGCTCACGGGAACGTGGGACGCCCTGTTGAGCCGGGGCGGCTTCGTGTGGTACGGCGGGTTTCTGGGCGGCGTGGCGGCGGTGCTGTTGAACGGCTGGCGCAAGCGCATCCCCGCGCGCTGGACCATGGAGCTCACCGCCGCCCCGCTGGCGCTGGGGTATGCCCTCGGGCGGGTGGGGTGCTTCCTCATTAACGATGACTACGGCATCCCGTCGAGCCTGCCCTGGGCCGTGAGGTTCCCGGACGGACTGCCGTCTACCCGCGTCGCCGATATGCAGCAGCAACTGCACGTCGTGTTCCCGCCCGGAACCAACCCGAACGACATCGTCGCCGTGCATCCCACGCAGCTGTACGAGACCACGCTGATGATGCTCGCGTTCTGGCTGCTGTGGCGACTGCGCGATCACCGCCACGGCACCGGTTGGCGCTTCGGCGTCTACCTCGTGCTCGCGGGCGCCGAGCGGCTTCTGGTGGAGTTTGTGCGAGCGAAGGACGACCGGCTGCTGGGCCCCTTCACGCTGGCGCAGGCGACGAGCGTGCTGCTCGTCGTCGCCGGGATCTACCTGATGCAGCGGCTGCGCCAGCCCGACGCCGCCGCGCTGCCGACACCACCGGCCCTCCAGCTGCAACCCACCCCCACGTGATGCGGCGGCGGCCGGCGGTCGCTCTCGCGGCGCTGGCGCTCGCGGCCTGCGCGCGGGGGGAAGCGGGACCGCCGGACCTGATCCTCGCCGGCGGCCGAATCTTTACGGCGGACTCGGCCCGCCCCTGGGCCGAAGCGCTCGCGGTGCGCCATGACCGCATTGTGGCCGTCGGCAACACGGACTCCGTGCGCCGTCTGGCCGGCCCGCGCACGCGGACACTGGACCTGGGCGGTCGCACCGTCATCCCCGGCTTGAACGACGCGCACGCGCATCCCGGGCCCGAGCTCCGCGGCATCCGGCTCGCGGCGGCCACAGGAGACGCCGGTCTGCTCGAGGTGGTGCGCGGGCTCGCCGCAGCGAGTCGCGTTCGCCCCCGCGGGACGTGGCTGCTCGCGACGGTGGGCGACCGCGTGCTCGACGACCCCCGCGCCAAGCGCTTCTTTCTGGACAGCGTCGTTCCCGACCATCCCGTGGTGCTGGAGAGCTGGTCGGGCCACGCGGCGATCTTCAACAGCGCGACACTCGGGACGCTCGGGATCGGCCACGACACGCCGGATCCGCCGGGCGGCCGCTACGGACGGGTGCCGGGATCGGAGGTGCTGGACGGACGCCTCACGGAGTACGCGTGGTGGAACGCGCGGCGGCGCCTCTCGAGCAGCGTCCCCGACAGCGCGAGCCGCGCCGACCTGCTACGCTATGCCGATGCGGCCGCGCGCTTCGGCATCACCACCGTGCAGGACATGAATAACAATCTCACGACGGCGCGTGCCGTGGCGCTGCTGCGCGACGCGGACGTGCCGATCCGGTGGCGCGTCATCCGCTTTCCCATGACCCGGGCCGGGGGCCGGGACGTCGCCGACGCGCGCGCCGCCGGTCCGCGCCCGGGCGGGCCGCTCGGCGTTTCGGGGGTCACGTACACCCTCGACGGCACCCCGGTCGAGCGTGGTGTCGCGATGCGCCGCCCGTACGCCGACCGGCCCGGCTGGTACGGCGAGCTCGACTTCCCGCCCGAGACGCTGGGCGTGATCATTCGCGAGACGCTCGCCGCGCGAGAGCAGTTGCTGGTGCACGCCGTGGGAGACAGCGCCATCGCCGTGCTGCTGGGCCTGCTGTCCGCCGCCGCGCCGGAATCGACCTGGCATGCGCTGCGGCCGCGGATCGAGCACGGTGACTTCCTCACGGCCGACCTGGTCCCGTCGGCCCGCCGCCTCGGAGTCGTGGTGGTCCAGAACCCCGCCCGCTTCACGATCCTCGACCTGATCCGGCGGCGCTACGGGCCGGGGCGGGCGGGCGTGGCGCAGCCGCTGCGCTCGCTCCTCACCGCCGGAGTCCGGATCGCCCTCGGCTCGGACGGTCCGATGAACCCGTACCTGAACATCATGCTCGCCGTGACCCACCCCGTGAACCCGGGGGAGGCGCTCACCCGAGAGCAGGCCGTCCTCGCCTACACGCGCGGCTCGGCGTACGCGGAGTTCGCCGAGCGGGAGAAGGGTACGCTCGCTCCCGGCATGCTGGCCGACCTCGCCGTCTTGTCGCAGGACATCTTTACGGTTCCGCTGGGGGAGCTCTCGCAGACCGAGAGCGTGCTGACGATGGTGGGGGGGAAGGTGGCGTACGACGCCGGCGTGGTGAAATGACGCTCAGGGAAATGACGGCCTGCGGCGCTCCCCCCCGTCTGTGAGACGCTGCCGCTGCAGCCACACGATGGCGACCAGCAGCAGCGCGAGGAGCAGGAACTGCAGCGAGAGCGACTGCAGCGTGGGATAGATCCCCAGGACCGGAATCCGCGGGGCCCATTCGAGGACCGTCGTCTTCACCAGCCCCGCCTCCTGCAGGTCGGCGATCCCCTTCCCCGCGAACACGAAGGCCATGTAATAGAGCATCGCGCTGGTGATTGCGAAGAAGGGCTTGAGCGGGACCTTCAGCCCGAACCGGTTGATACCGATGTACACCAGCACGAGCGCGGCGGCTCCGACGAAGACGCCGCCCAGCACCGCCGTAGTGCCGCCCCCACCTCCCCCGAGTCCGGCCGAGGTGAGCAACGCCTTGTAGAAGAGGATCGTCTCGAAGCCCTCACGGTACACCGCGAGAAACGCCACGGAGGCGAGCGCCCACCCCGAGCCCGCCGAAAGCGCCTCCTCCATGCGACTCTTGACGAAGGCGCTCCACTTGGCCGCTTCGATCTTCGAGACCAACCAGTAGCTCACATAAAACAGCACCGCGGTCGCGAGGAGCATGGTGAAGCCCTCGAGCGCTTCCCGCTCCCCCGGCGTGATCTGGAACAGCAGCTCGATCACCACGGCCGTGATCACGCTGGCTCCGACGGCCGCCCAGGCGCCCTGGGCGACGTGGCGGCGGCGCTCGACCGCCCCCGCTTTTGCCAGGAAGGTCATCAGCGCGGCGACGAGCAGGATCGCCTCGAACCCTTCCCGCAACAGCAACACGAACGACTCCATGAACAGATTCGCGGCCGAGCCCCGATCCGCCACCAGCCGCTCCGCGCGCTCGAGGCCCGAGAGCAGGCGCGCATGGATCGCGTCCAGCTCTTCGTGCCCCGCCCCGCCGGCGGCGCGGGCGCGCAGCGCGGCGAATGCGTCTTCCAGGTCGCTCGCGAGCGCCGAATTCCGGGCGCGGACCTCCGTCTCGACCTGCTCGAAGGTGATGTACGCGTCGAACGCGAGCTGGCTCGATCGGAGCGCCACGGCCGAGTCGACCTGGCTTTGCACGGTCGCGAAGATCGCCGCGGCGGGCGACGCGACGTAATGCTGCCGCTCGGCTGTGGGGAGCACGCGCAGGAAGGCGACGAGCTTCTCCGCGCTCGCCGAGTCGATCGCGCGCGCGAACCCCGGCATCGGCGAGCCGGGACGTCCCCGCAGGATCAGCTCCACGAGCTCGTCGTCGCTGAAGCGCGCTTGGGCCGCGAGGTCGCGCAGCGCCGGCGGCCGCACCGAGAGCGACGCGGCGAGCGGCCCGTCGCCGCCCCCGTTGGCGCCGTGGCATGACGCGCAGTACGCGGCGTACAGGCCCTCGCCCTCGCGCTCCTCGCCGTTTGCCGCACGCAGCGTCGCGAGGTAGATCGCCACCGCCCAGCGGTCCTCGGGCGAGAGCGTCTCCTCGAACTGCGGCATGGCCGTGCCGGCGACTCCGATCGTGATCTTGCGGTAGACGTCGACGGGCGACACGCCACGCATCAGGTGTCGGTCGGCGAGGTTCGCGGGCGGCGGCCCCTCGAGCTGTTTCGCCTTCGGGCCGTCGCCGCGGCCGGCCTGACCGTGACAGGCCAGGCACTGATCGCGATACACCGCTGCTCCACGGGCCAGTGACGGCGGCCGGGCCGGAAACGGATCGAGCGCCCCGCCCGTCGCGGCGGCGATCCGTCCCACCAGGGCGTTGGCTCGCGCCGCGACGGAGTCGGGCGGAGCGGTACGGACCACCATGGCCCGGAGCAGCGCGAGCTCCGTGTCGGCGACGGCGCGGACCTGGGCGGGCAGGCCGACCGCGTCGAGGCGCGCCTGCTCGAGGAACTGGCGCGCTTCGTCCACTTCGGCGGCCGCGGTGACCCGACCCCCGTGCGGCGCCACACCCGCCGCATACTCCTTGGCGGCGAGCGACGTCGCCGCGACCACGCGGCGCGATACGGTGAGCGAGTCGCTCGCCTGCGCCGCGGACACGGTCGCGGAGCACGCGCCTAACAGCAGGCCGACAAATAGCTTACGGTGGATGAAAGTGATTCTCAGTGAGAGGCCACAAATACTAGAGTGAATTTATCGGGAATTCAAGGATGTGCGCCTAGTCACGCTCGAGCACGGCGATCGCGATGGCCGCCAGATGGGTGTGCGTGAGCGACAGCAGCACCCGCTGCACGCCCAACTCGCGGGCGCGTGCGGTCGCACTGCCGCTGAGACTCACATCCGGTCGTCCGTCGGGCGCGCGCGTGACTTCGATGTCGCGCCACCCAATGCCGCGCGCCGCCTGGCTCCCCTGGAGCGCCTTGTAGACGGCCTCCTTGGCGGCGAGCCGCACCGCGACATGCGTGGCGACGTCGGGCCGGCTCTCGCAGTAGGCCCGCTCGGCGGGCGTTAGGAGCCGCTCGAGCACCCGAGAGCCCTTGTCGTTCAAGATCGCACTCACCCGCGCGACCTCCACCAGGTCCACGCCGACCCCGATGGCGCTCACGACCGGCGCGCCAGTCCTAGAAGCCGAGGCGCGCGGCGAGCCATAGCGGAGCGGGAACGTAGCCGCCGAGCACCAGTCCGAGCCATACCAGCGCGGCGGCGAGCGGGGCCCAGAGAACGAGCACGGGCCAGAGCGACGGCCGCCAGCGCTCCAGCGCTTCGATCTCGGGGTTCCAGCGCCGCTCCTCTTCAGCCGCCACCGCCTCGAGGGCGAGCCACGCTGCCTCGAGCCGGCGCGCGGCACCCCGCAGCGCTTCCTGCCATTCGGCGTGCGCCGCTTTGTCCAACACGCTCGCGTCCCGCACGCGGGCGGCGACCGCATCGAGCGCGTCCAGCGCGGCGACGAACGGCTCGCCGCCCGTCGCCAGGCGCGCAGTGACCGCCCGCTTCTCGGGCGTCGACAACAGCCGGCGGCGCCACCGGCGGTGCGGCATCCGCACCCGGCGGGCGGCCCGCTCGATCCGCCCGTCCAGCGCCTCGATCACACGGTCCGCCACGCGTCGCACCGCCTGCTCCCACGCGGCGAGCCACGCCCGGCGGCTCACCGCATCGAGCACCCGCTCACGGTCCTCGCCCGCCGCCGCGGCCCGCGCCTCCCCCGCGAGCTCGAGCACGCGCGTGGCCAGCGTCTCCCGAATGTCGTCGATCGGCACCCACGGTTCCGCCACGCGCCGCGGCACGACCACACGCCCCAGCGAGGGAGCGAGCTCCGGCACGCGCAGCGGCATCGGGATCTTGACCGTGCTCACGCGTGACCCTCCGCGATGCGGGCGGGCCGGCCGGTGCGCGCCTCGTACGCCGCCACGAAATGCGGGAGCGACTCCGGGAAGAAGCGGTCGCGGGGCAGGCCCGTCGCGGCGATGGCGCGCTCGATCTCGGCCGGCTCGCCCTCGACCTCCAGCAGCACGTCCATGACGGGATACCACTCGATCCGGAGGACCGCCTGCCCCAGACGGTAAATCTCCACCGTGCGGTCGATCCGTAACGAGACGGCGAACCCCAGGCGCTCGAGCACCGTGACGACGGCGTCGCCATCGCTGACGCGCGCTTCGACCTCAGGGCGGTGACGGTAGTGCCCCCGCTGTGAGCGCGACCCCTTCCAGCCGAGCACGCCGAAGGCGGGGGCGCCGTCGGCGGGTCGGAAGATGCGCATCCGCAGCACCTCGTCGCGCGCTTCCAGGTCGCCCGCCCGGTCGAAGCGTCGGTCGAGCATCGCGCCGCGAAACTCGAGCCGCGCGCCCGCTCGCTCGAGCGCGCGCCGCAGCGCCGCGGGGTCGTCGACTCGCGCCTTGACCTCCAGCTCGTCGGCGGGGGCGGAGCCGATCGAGCTCATGGGGCGAAGATGGCGTCCAGCACCGCGCCGGTGTTCGCGAAATCGGAGAACACCCGGGCGGCCCCGGCGGCGCGCAGCGTGGCGACATCGTAGAAGCCGGTCGCCACGGCCAGCGCGCGCGCGCCGAGCGCGCGACCGCAGGTGACGTCCTCCGGAGTGTCGCCCAGGATGACGACGTCCGCTCCGGTAAAGGTCCGGCCGGTCAGCAGCGCGGCGCGCTGCGCCGCCAGGGCGGGGAGATCGGCGCGGCGGTGCGAGTCCGATCCATAGGCCCCGACCCGGAAACGGGCAAGGTCGAGGCCCGCGGACCGGAGCTTGAGCGCAGCGCCCGGCTCCAGGTTTCCGGTCAAGAGACCCACAACCGCCCGCTCCTCCCGCTCGTGCGGCTCGAGGGCCGCGAGCAGCTCGGCGACCCCGACCATGAGCCGCGTGGCCTGCGTCGGCTTCCCGAGCTCGGCCGAGAGCAGCTCGACGTAGCGGCGGCACACCGCCTCAATGCGCTGCTCGTCCGTCGCCTCCGGGTGGCCGGCCAGTCCCAGCAGCTCGCGCACGATCTGCGGATCGGTCTTCCCGTCGAAGCGGTAGGTCTCGATCGGACCCGCCGTCCCCGCCTCGAGGAGCAACGCGCGATGGATCGCCCGCCGACCCGCGCCGTCGGTCCAGAGCAGCGTGCCGTCGATGTCGAACAGGATGAGCTTCATGACAAAAAATAGACGGATAGACGGGTAGACGGGTAGCGGATCGGTGGTCAAAGGCGTCAGGCCGACCTAGCCCCTTTCTCCTGCCTGCCGCTACCCGTCTACCCGTCTATCCGTCTAACAGAGACGAGGTAATCCCGCAGCCGCCTCATCGCCGGCGTATCGGCGAGCAGGTTGTCCGAGACGACGCCGCCGCGCGATAGGGCCGAGTGCACGATCCGTCCCGCGCCGGCCCACAACGCCACGTGCGAGATGCGCCGGCCGTCGGCGAAGCATAGCACGTCGCCCGCCTGGTATCCGCCGCCGGTTGCCTCGAGCGGCACTTCCCGGCCGGCGGCGGACTGCAGGTCTGAGTCCCGCGGCAACGCCACGCCGCGGGCCGCATACGTCGCCTGCACCAGGCCGGAGCAGTCGACGCCCCACTCGGTGCGCCCGCCCCACGCATACGGCGCGCCGGAGAACCACCGCAGCGCCCACTCGGGTGCCGCCATGAGCCGGGCCTCGACCCGCAGCTCGACCTCCGGCCTCAGGGCTCCCGCTGCGACGTCCCACACGCGTCCGTCGGCCGTCTCCACCTGGCCGCCGCGCTGCGGCGCCGCCCGCGCGCCGACCGCCAGTCGGAACCGCTCCCCCTGGCATCGCAGGTCGGCGCCGAGCGAGCGCACGCTGGCCCGCGCGGCCCAGTCCTCGGCCCACGCGGCGGTGCCGAGCGCGACATAGCCCGGGTGCACCCATGCAAGGTAGCCGTCCGCTGCGCGTACCCGCAGCCAGGTGTCGGTGCGCCGCTCGAGCACCTCGAGGGTCTCACCGTGCAGCGCCTCGCTCACGCGATCGGCGTTCACCCGCGGCTCGCGCACCAGCGGCGCCGCGGCCGCCGTGACCACTGCCGCCTGCTCGTCGCCCACCGAGGAATCGGGGAGCAGCCGGATGTCGGCGGCCAAGCGCGCGCCGGCGGCGATGCGACGCAAGGCGGCGAGTGCGTCGCGGCTCGTGGTGCAGCCCGCGAGCGCGCCGCGCTGCACTGCGACTTCGAACACACCGAGCCGCGTGTCGGGGACCCACTTGCGGGCGACGTCGCCGATGTCTCGTTCGAGACGGTCGTTCATCACGCCCTGTCGTCCGCGAGTCCCGGGACGTCGCGCGTCCCGCGCGCGAGGCGCACCGCCCGCTCGACCGCCTCCGGCACCGCGAGCGCGGCGAGCGCTTCCGCCTGGAGCGGCGTGGCCGCCGGCACCTGGGCGGTGCTGAGCGCGAACACGACGTCGCCGTCGAACGGCGTGGCGTAGGGCACGATGCGCCGGGCGAGCGCGTCCCCCGCCGCGTGCGCCAGGGCCTGCAACGCCACGCGGTCGAGCCGGGCATTCGTCGCCACGACCGCGAGCGTCGTGTTCTGGCCCGCGCCCCCGCGCGCGAAGGGGGCGCCGCCCTGGGCCAGGTACCCGAGCGCGTCGACGAACCGGCCGTCCGCGCCGCGGGCGCCCGCGAGCACCCGGCCGTTCGCGTCCAGCACGTTCCCTACGGCATTGAGAACTACGAGCGCGCCCACCACCACGTCGCCCGCGCGGGCCGCCCAGGTCCCGACGCCCCCTTTCATCGCGCCGCGCGGACCGAGCGCCTTGCCGACCGTCGCCCCGGTGCCGGCGCCCACCGATCCTTCGGGAATCTCCGTCGCCGCGGCGGCGCAGGCGCGGTAGGCATCGTCGGCACCCGGCCAGCGGTCCGCCTTCGCTCCCGGCGCCAGGTCGAAGTCGAAGATCACGGCGGTCGGGACGATCGGGACCACTCCCGCCGGCCCGACGGGGAAGCCGCGGCCTCGCTCCTTGAGCCAGCGCATCACGCCGTCCGCCGCGCCCAGGCCGTACGCCGAGCCGCCGGTGAGCAGCACCGCGTCGATGTGGCCCACCAGATGGCGAGGGTCGAGGGCGTCGAGCTCGCGCGTACCGCTGGCGCGGCCGCGCACGGCGCACGCCGCGCGCATTCCCCCCGGCGGCGCGAGCGTCACAGTGCAGCCGGTGGCGCTCTGCGAATCGGTCCAGTGCCCCACGGTGATCCCCTGCACCGCGGCGAGATTCGACGGAGCGGCTTCACTCATCGGGCGCGAAGATAGCTTGGCTTGCTCGGGTTCTGAAGGGTACATACGTTAGCGCCATGACCAAGACCGATGCGCAGGCCGCTCCGACCACCGTGTTGGTGGTGGACGACGAGGAGGGGATCCGCCAGGCGCTGGACCGGTTCCTGACGCGCCTGGGCTACCGCGTGCTCCAGGCCGCGAGCGGCGCCGAGGCGCTCGACCGCCAGGCGGCGGAGCAGCCGCAGGTGATGTTGTCGGACATCCGCATGCCCAACATGACCGGCGTGGAGCTCGTCCCCAAAGCGCTCGCCCAGGACTCGGACCTCGCCGTCATCATGTTGACCGCGATCGACGAGCCCCGCACGGCGATCGAGTGCATGAAGCTCGGCGCCTACGACTACCTCATCAAGCCAGTGGACTTAGACGAGCTGGAGATGTCGCTGCAGGGCGCGCTGCGGCTGCGGCAGCTCGAGGTCGACCGGCGGCAGCTCGAGCAATGGCTCGCCCGTGAGGTAGCGGTGCGCACGCGCGATCTGGAAGAGCGGACCACGGTGGCCGAGGAGATCGCCCTGAGCGCGCTGGCGGCGGCGCGGGGTTGGGCGGGGGCGGACGACGCGATCGAAAAGCTCGCCAAGGAGCTGGGCACGTCCCCCGAGGACGTGGCGCGAGAGGTCGACAAGCGACGGCGCTAGGCCTGCTGCTTCGCCTTGGCCTTCTCCTCGCATGCCTTGCAGCGCGTGACTCCCCGGAACGAGCAGATCAGACAGATGAAAGTGCCGCAGTCCTGACAGGGATACCCCTCCGAGGCGCGTTCCTCATTCCCGCAGTAGCGGCACACCATCCCGTCGTGTTCCATCAGCTTCGGCTTGTCTACCATAGTGTCCTCAAAGGTCGAGCGCGTAGGCTTTAATCTTGTTGATCAAGGTCGCGCGCGAAATCCCTAGCTCGTGTGCGGCGCGCGTGCGGTTGCCACCGTGGAACCTGAGCGCCCGCTCGATCTGCTGGCGTTCCACGTCGGCGAGCGTCAGCGCCGCGTGCCGCCGTTCCCCCGCTGCACCGCCTCCACCCCCTCCAACACCTCCACCGCCTTTTCTCAGGTCCGCCGGGAGGTGCTCGACGCCGATCTGCGCCGCCCCGCGGGCCAGGATCATAGCGCGCTCGAGCACGTTCCGCATCTCGCGGACGTTACCCGGCCAGGGCGCCGACAGGAGGCGGTCCAACGCCTCGGCGCTGCACCCGCTCGGGCACCCCGGCATCTGTGGCCCCAGATCGAGCAGGATCCGCGTGACTAGGGCGAGCCGGTCCTCGCGCGAACGTTCGCGCACCGGCGGCAGCTTGAGCGGCATCACGCTGAGCCGGTAGTACAAGTCTTCCCGAAACCGACCCGCCTGGATGTCGCTGGCCAGGTCGCGGTTCGTCGCCGCGATGAGCCGCACGTTCACTGTCATCTCGCGCGTGCCGCCCAGCCGCCGGAAGGTCTTCGTGTCGAGCACCTTCAGCAGCTTGGGCTGCAGCTCGGGCGCCAGCTCGCCGATCTCGTCGAGAAAGATGGTGCCGCCGTCGGCCAGCTCGAACAACCCCTGCTTGCGCTCCTTCGCGTCGGTGAACGCACCCTTTTCGTGCCCGAACAGCTCGGAATCGAGGAACGTGGCGGACAGGCCGCCGCAGTTCACTTCGACGAACGGACCGCGCGAGCGCGGACTGAGGTGATGCACGATCCGCGCGGCCCAGCCCTTGCCCGTCCCGCTCTCCCCGGCGAGCAGCACGGTCGAGCGGTCGCTCGCCGCCAGCAACTCGATCTGACGCGCCAGCTCGCGCATCACCGGCGAGACGCCGAGCGAGTCGAGCCCTTCGCCCTCGTGATCGCGCGCGCGCAACAGCGCGTTCTGCCGCGCCAGCCGCACTTTCTCGGCGACCCGCGCCGTCGCGGCGGCCAGGTGAGTCATGTCCACCGGCTTCGTGAGAAAATGCTCGGCGCCGAGCTGCATGGCGCGTACCGCGGTCTCGATGTCGCCCTGGCCCGTGAGCAGAATGACCGACGCGCCCTGCGGGCGCAGGCGCTCGAGCACATCGAGGCCGCCCACGTCGGGGAGGTGCAAATCAAGGATCACCACGTCGGGGCGCAGCCGTTGGAACGTCGCCATGCCCCCTTCTCCGGTGTCCTCCCGCGCCACCTCGTAGCCCAGGCGCTCGAAGTAGTCACCTACCGCCCGCACCACATCGGCGTCATCGTCGACGAGGAGGATGGTCTCAGCCACGGCGGTCTACGATCACCGAGAGGGCGCCCGGCAGCAAGCGCGCCTCGAACGGGGTGTCCCCCCTGGGCTCGCCATCGAGCTGCATCGGCCGCGCCGCGCCGTCGAGTACCTCGACCCGCACCACGCGGCCGCGGCCGAACCACAGCCGCCGCATCCCGTTGCGCGGCCGGCGCACTAGCTCGAGAAACGCCGCGAGGCTCTCGATCGTCCCCTCCGCCCGGAGCACCAGCACGTCGAGCCACCCGTCGTCGGGGGCGACCTCGTCGCGCAGGCGCAGAAACGGTGGGACCAGCTCGCCGCAGTTCGCCACCAGGACCAGGGCGGCTGGCAGCTCGTGGCCCACGCCGTCGACGGTCACGCGGTGCAGCGGGCTCGTGACTGCAGGGAGCGCGGCGAAGGCGCGCGCGATGTAGGCCGCCATCTTCCAGCGCCGCTTCTCGTCGGACCCCGTCGCGGCCATCAGCGCCGCATCGAACCCGGTGCCGCAGCATACCGCGAAGTAGTGGGTACCATCCGCGCGCGCCACGCTCCCGAGGTCGAGCGGCAGCGGCTTGCCCTTGAGCATCGCGCGCGCGGCGGCCGCGGGGCTCTTTGGCAACCGTAGATTGCCGGCGAGCAGGTTGCCCGTGCCTCCGGGCACGATCCCCAGCGGAATGCCGCTCCCTACGGCACCAGCCGCGATCTGCATCGCCGTGCCGTCGCCGCCGTAGCACACCAGGACGTCGAAACCCTGGATCCGCGCCTCGGCCGCGAACCGCCGCGCGTCACCCGCCTGGGTGGTGGCGAGCACGTCGACCGACCAGCCGCCGCGCCGCAGCGTGTCGCGGATTGCGGTGACGGCACGCGCATCGGTGCGCGCCGCCGCGGGGTTCGTGATGAGGAGGGCCCGGGTCATCGCTAGTACCGCTTCTCCCAGAACAGGTCCAACCCCACCTGACGGGGGATGGTGGTCCCCTGCCCCCCCGTCGCGGCATCGAGGCAGGTCTGCACGGGCGCGAAGCTCGCCTCCGTGCGCCATTCCGGGCTGATGCGGAACTGGAGCGACAGACCGAGCAGGTTTTGCACCGCCACCTGGCTGCCCTGACAATATCCCGCGTTCACGACCAGGAACGTGTTGGGACCGAGCTGGCGTCCCACGGCGAGCTGCCAGCTGAGGAGCGGGTCTCCCTGCCCCCCGCTGCTGGGTCGGATCTCGACGTAATCCACGGGCACGCCACCGGACACGATCGTCTGCTCGATCTCGCCCGACAGCACCGCGAGCGCGCTCTGCAGGACGGCCCGCTGGTCCGCGATCCCGCCCTGATCGCCCCCGACGTCCACGCTGCTCTTTCCGAACAAGAGGTAGGAAATCACCTCGGTCTGGGACAGTTCCTGCTTCTCCGCCTCGAGTGCGACTTTGGGCTCGAGCAGCGTGCCCGTGATGTGCGCGACAACGGTGAGATCCCCGGTCGGGTTGATCAGCGTGGCCGCGGGAAGGTGCACGACGTGCTTCGCCTCGATGTCGAGCGCTGCGTCCTGATCCGGCGTACCAAAATACCGCACGGTTCCCTGGGAGACGACGAACTCGCGCGACACCGGCCCGACCTTGAGCCGGTACGTGCCCCGGGCGGCCTGCAGCGTGCCACTCACGAGGTACAGATTGCGCCGCTTGGTGAGCCGCACGGAGCCGGCGAGCTGAATATTGGCCTCGTTCGAGCGCAGCCACACGTCGCTTCCCATCTCCAGCCCCAGATCGTCGATCCGGAGACTGTCCAGGAAGACGCTCTGAAACTCCGGACCCAGCCGTTGCTGCTGGATAATGGCCGCCAACGACGTGTCGGCCAGCTCGTCCAGGTTCACGATCCGCTTCTGCACCAAGTCCGCGAAATACAGCACGCCGGACGTGACGTTGGCGTGCCCCGTGAGCGACGCCCCGAACACCGGCCCTTGGAGCGCCAGCTGGCCGCTCGCCGTGATGGAGACGTTGTTCTTCAAGTCCAGCGCCCTGAACTGGTCTGCGGCGATGCGCAGGTCGAGGACCGGGCGGGTGAGCCGCTCCAACCGCACGACGCCGGACACATCGATGCGGCCCCGACCCCGATCGCTCCGCGCGGAGAGCGTCTGGATCGCGATCGAGTCCCCCGACAGCATGAGGCGGCCGTTGACGGCTTCGTAGCGCACGTTCAAGGCGGGAATGGCGGCGGCGCCCGTGACGCCGAGCGTGCCGCGCAGCCGCGGGGAATCCCACGTGCCGGCGATGCCCAGATCGGCCGAGAACACTCCCTCCACCTGCCGCAGCGCCGGCGTCAGCGCTTCGAGCACCGACAGGTCCACGCTGTCGGCGGTGGCCCGCACGAAGAGGGTGTCGGGGAGCTGGCGCCGCTCCACCGGAACGAGCGACAGGTCGAGCGGGAGGTGCGCCCGGACGGACAGGATCTGCTGACCCGATCGCCACAGGTTGAGGGCCGCGTCGAGCCGGCGCGCGCGGTAGTCGAACGTGCCGTCTGCAAACGGGGCGTGGAACTCCCCGAACGACCCGTTGGTCACCGAGAATGTGCCCGTGGACACGGGATCCGCCCGCGTCCCGGCCAAACCTGCCGCGGCGGTGATCACGCCGCCGACCCCCGCCGTGTCACGCTCGAGCAGCGCATACACGCCGACGAGCGGGAACGACTCGAGCTGGAGATGGGCGTCGGCGCGGCCGTGGGTGGGGAGATCGCCCGCGAACGTGAGCTTCCCCGCCCCGTACACGCTCTGCAGCGAGAAGCCGCTCACGCGCGCGGTCGAATCGGTCACGGTCAGCTCAGTCGGCCGCTCCAGCACCCACACGTCGCCGGGGAGCTGCAGCGCCAGGGAGTCGATGCCCACGGCCGTGATGTCCCGGCTCCGCGCGAAGCGCCCGCCCGCCAGGAACGCCCCGCCTTCGCCGACGCGGGAGCGGGAGAACCACACGAGCGAGTCGCGCGTGCCATGCAGCGCCGCGGCGGTGGCCGCGAAGCCCAGGACGCCGTGCGCCACCGAATCGAGCGTGGCGTCGAGCTCGAACGCCGGCACCGGGCCGGGCCGATAGACGAGCCGCACGCGCCCCTCCCGCGGCACCGACCAACCGCGCCATTGCAGCCGCTCGAGGCTCGCCCGGACGTCCACGCCCAGTGAGTCGAGCGACCCCTCCAGGCTCACGAGCACCCGGGCCGCACCCGCGAGCGGCCGGACACCCCGATTGTCCGGATCGCCCGGATCGCCGCGCGCCGTCATATCGCTCCCGGTGACCCAGCTGAGCAGCGAGTCGAGCGAGTTGAGGCTGTCGGCGTCGAAATCGAGTGCCAGCGTGCCGCGGTCCCCACGCGTCCAGCCCAGGGTGCCCCCCCCTGTGGTGATCAGGCCGGGCTGCACGAGGCGCAGCGAGTCGACGTACAGGTGCCGGTCGGCCAACCGGACCGCCGCGACGCCCGAATCGAGCGGCGTCCCGGCGAACAGGGACGGCTCGACTCGGACGCGCAGTGCCCCGACCGGCGGTGCGCCCGAGTCCACGGCGACGTCGCCTTGCACGGTGACCGTCAGCAACGAGGCAGGCGCTCGCTTGAGCCAGCTGGCGAGGTCCAGGTCGCGGGTGCGCATAGTGAAGTCGCGGACGCCGCGACCCGATGCTCCGTCCCCCCCGAGCCGCAGCACGCCGTCGCCCTGCACGGTGCCGCCCGCTGAGTGGAGCACCGTATGTGTCTCGAGCTGGGGGAGCGGCCCGGCGAGCTTCACCGTTCCGGCGACCGCGCCGGAGAACGGCAGCGTCGGGAAGCTCCCCTTGAGCCCGTCGAACGACAGCGAGTCGGCCGCCACGTCCGCGTACACGCCGAGCGTGTCGCCGCGGCCGTCGAGGCGCACCGTCCCGGTGAGCCGGCTGGGCGCCAATGCACCGTCCCGGTGCTCGAGCGTGCCGGTGAACTGCGCGTTCTTCAACGGCCCGCTCAGGGTGCCCGCGGCGTACAACACCCCATGCAGGGCGGCGGCCGGAACGAGCCGCTCGACCGTCCCCCAGTCGACGGCCGCCGCCTCGACCGTGAACGGCTGGAAGCGCAAGCCGCTCCCCCCCAGGCCCACCTCGCCCCGGCCCCGGATCCGCGTGGCGGGGTGACCGGGCACGAGAGAGTCGCGAAACACCCAGTCGATGTCCAGAGTCAGACCCGAGACCGGGCCGGTAGCCGTGGTATGGCCGCTCAGTCGGCCCGCGAACGGCAGCGTATCAAGGAACGGGCGAGCGAACTCGAGGTCGAAGTCTTGAGCGGCGAGATCGGCGTCCCGCAGCGCCACGAGCCCCGAGTCGCCGGCGGACAGCGCCGTGAGGCGGCCGGTCACGGTGCCGCCGCCTTCGCTCACTCGCAGCGGGTCGAGTCCGACTTCGAGCACGCGTTGGCCATGAGATTTGAGCCGCACGCCGCCCGCGAGCACGGCGCCGGGCGCGAAGCGCCGATCGATGAAGTGGAAGTCGCCGAGCGTCGCCGAGTCGGCGTGCAGGGACAGATCGAACAGCAGCGGGCCCCGCGGCCACGATACGCGGCCTCGCGCCGCCCGCAGCGCGGACCCGGGGAACTTGACCCGCGACAAGTCGAACTCGAGCGAGTCCCCGATCACGTGCAGCCGGCCGGCGACGTCCACCAGCCGCAGCGCGGGGTCGCTGCTCTCGACCGCGAGCCGGCTGATATCGATCCCGATGCCCCGCTCCACCGGCGATGACACCTGCAGGGCCGCGAGCCGGGCGTCCAAGTGCTCGAACCGCCGGACCCGCACCCGGCCGTTGGGGCCGCCCCCCTGGATCTCGAGCGCCGTATCGCCCGGCTCGGCGCGCTGCGCCTGCAACCGCAGCGTGACGGTGCCGTCCTCGATCTGCACGTTCCGGAACAGGATCAGCGTCGCGGGCCCGTGGGGGCCGTGCCCGGAGTCGGGGCCGCCCAGCCGGAGCAGCTCCTCGATGTTGAGCCTGCCGCTCCGGTGCTGCACGAGGGTGATCACGGGCTGCCGCAGGGCGAACTCGAAGAACACCACCCGGCCGGCCGCGAAGTCGAACGGGTTGTAGGTGAGGTCGGCGCGCGGCAGCCAGGCGACGAGGGTCGTGTCCGCGTCGAACAGCCGTACCCCAGTGAGCGTGACCCCGGTGAGGAGCGACCCGCGCACGTCGGCCACCTCGATCGACCCCGTGAACACCTGCGCCAGCGCGCTCTCCATCACGCGCGCCAGCAGTCCCCGCCCGGCGCCTGTGCCGACGAGCGCCGAGAGCGCGCCGAGAAAGCAGGCCAGCAGCCCGACGATCATCCAGAGTGCGACGCCGAGCGAGCGGCGGACCATCAGAACGCCTGCCCCACGGCGAACTGCACCACCACCCGACGCCAGAACCCGTGAGGCAGGCCGGGATGGAACGGCACCGGACTCCCGGTCGAATCGGTCACGGCGGTCAGGCTCTTGTTTGTCGTATTCAGCAAGTACAGGCTTCCGGGCTCTGCGGGATAGCCGTTATAGGCGGCGTCGAGGCGCACCGGTCCGAGAGGCGTCACAAACCGCACGCCCACGCCCGGCGTGAATCGCACCCCCCGTACGGAGGGATCCTCGAGCTCCCAGACCTGTCCCACATCCGCGAACACCGCCACGCGCATGCGGTCAGGAAAGAGCGGCGTCGGGATTCGGAGCTCGGCGTTCGCCACGAAGATCGCGTTGCCGCCGGTGGCCGATGCCTGAAGGTTGCCGAACGTCGTGTCGCCCTTGACCGTGTCGACGCTGATCGATCTGAAGTACACGCGGGGACCGAGCTCGTTGCGGGCGTACCCGCGCACCGAGTTGGGGCCGCCGCCGTAGAATCGCTGGTCAGGCGGCACGAACCTGACGCTCTGGCCGGCGAAGCTGATCCGCCGTGCCGGCAGGATCGTCCCGCCGAGCACGCGCCAGGCGAACGCCCCGCGGCGGCCGATGGGATAGTAGCGCGACACCTCGAGCTGCCCTCGGTTGAATTCGTACAGCGTGTCCGATCCGACGAGCCGCGATGAGTGAGTCAGCGACGCGGTGACGACACCCCCCGCTGTGGGGTCGAGCACCGAGTTCGTCTGATTCCGCACGCCCGAGATGGTCACCGCCCCGAACCGCCGCCGGTTGGAGAGGAACGCCTGCTCGGAAGCGTCACACAGCCGGAACAGCTGGCAGTAGATCGCGGGGAGCGCCGTCGTCCGCCCCACCGAATAGCTATAGCCGAGCGTGACCGGAATGGTGCGCCGGGCGTTGAATGTCACGGCCAGATTCGCGCCCACGGCCTGGCGTGTGTACGCGTTGAACTCCGAGCGCCGCTCGGCAAACAGCGCGAAGCTGGCGGTGTGGCGCGGTGACAGGAACGCCGGTTGCCGCAGCGTCAAGCCGACATTGTAATTGATGGTGTCGGACGTCGGGTCGTCGTGCAGGAAGTGGCACACGTTGCTGCGTAGTCCGGCGTCGGTGGGCGAGCCGACCCCCAACTTTGACACCCGTCCGGTCAGGTCGAGCGCACGGGCGCCGCCTAAGAAGTCATACGCCGTCCAGCCGCTTTGCACGCGGAAGCAGTCGAGGCTGCCGTACCCGGCGCCCACGCGCACCCGGTGGCGCGGCCCCTCCGCGACCCGCACGAGCACCGTCACCGTGGAATCCCCGGGGCGGGGCGCGGAGTCGGCGAGCACGACGTTCACGGACCGGAACACCCCCATGCCGTACAGATCGCGCTGGCTCTGGTACACCCGGTCTTGCCGGAACAGGTCGGACGGGTGCACCGAGAGCATCTTCCGCACGGTCCCGGTGTCCACCTGTTCGAGGCCCGTGATCACCACGCGTCCGATCCGCGCCCGGGGCCCAGGCATGGCTTCGAGAGACGCCTCCGCTTTCAGCGCCGTGGCATCCACATCGTAGTTCCGCAACACCTGCGCGTACGGATACCCGAGGTTCCGTAGCCGATCCGCGATGGTGTCGGCGGATGCCTGAAACAGCATCCGGTTGAATGGGGCTCCTTCCTGGAGCGGGAGGGTACGCTTGAGCGCCACAACGTCGAGCAACGAGTCGAGGCCCACGAGACTGAGCCTGGTGAGACGGACCGGCTCGCCTTCGTATATGCGGAACAGGACATGCACGTCTCCGGCCTCCCGGCGTACTACCGTATCCACGACGGCGTTCATGTAGCCGCTCTGGCGGTACAGCAACAGCAGGCGCACCACGTCGCGGCGGAACTCCAGCTCGTTGAAGTAGCGCTTCTCGCCGAGCCCCATCCAGCGCAGCAACCACACGCTCGCGAACACGCTGGAGCTCGACGTTGCGATCGCCGATCTCAGCGTGTAGTCGTCGATGGCGCGGTTGCCCTCGAACGCAAGGCCGCGCACCACCCGCTCTTGCTGCGCCGCGAGGGGAGCCGCCGCGCACGCGGCGACGAGCAGGAAAGGAAGGAGGGCACGCAATTGACGCGGTCGGGCCGCTCCCCTATGTTGGCTACCTCCCGCCACACTGTCAACCTTTTCGACACCTGAACGCATGCGCGCGCTCCCAGTGACCACCCTCGCCTGTCTGGTCGTGCCCGCCGCCTGCGGTCGCGGGGGGAACGCGGGGAGCGCCCGGCCGCCCGGCCACGCGTCGCTCGTATACTACGAGACATACGATCCGCGCTCACTCGACCCAGCCCTGTCCACCGATGTCCCGACCGGCGAGATGGTCGCTCTCGCCTACGACGGGCTCACGCAATTCGACCCGGATGGGAAGTTGCTTCCCGCGCTGGCCGACCGTTGGACAATCTCCCGCGGGGGGGGCGGCGGGGGCGGCGGGGGCGGCGGGGGCAGTCTCCGGTACGTGTTCCACCTGCGGGCGGGCGTCAGGTTCCATGACGGGACGCGCCTGACGCCGGCCGCCGTGCGACAGAGCATGCTGCGCGTGCTCGCCCCCGGCACGCGCGGCGGGCGCGCGTGGCCGCTCTATCCGATCGCCGGCACCGAGGCGTATGCGGCCGGCCGCGCGAGCGACGTGACGGGCATCCAGCTCCTGGGAGATTC
>Ga0209056_10000214_pt1 | contig 63732 bp, 57 predicted proteins | sample GraSoiAngelo_114_FD_185876 | JGI IMG/M metagenome (GOLD analysis project Ga0209056, IMG submission 185876) | Grasslands soil microbial communities from the Angelo Coastal Reserve, California, USA - 14_0903_13_40cm (SPAdes) (version 2) | ecosystem: Environmental > Terrestrial > Soil > Grasslands...
CCGCCCGCGCGCTCGGCGCGTGGTCGATCCAGGTGCTGCGCGGCGTGGAAGACGGCAAGGCCTACCGCGCCGGGCTCAATAACACGACCACCGCGCGGGACCTGGGCGCGCTGCTCGCCGCGATCGCGCAGCAGCGCGCGGCTACCTCGGCTGCGTGTGACGCCATGCTCGCTATTCTCGAACGTCAGGAGTTCAACGAAGGCATCCCCCTCGGCGTGCCGCCCGGGACGCGAATTGCGCACAAGACCGGCTGGATCGGTGAGGTAGTCTACCACGACGCGGCGATCGTGTATCCGTCCGACGCGGGGAGCTACGTGCTGGTGGTGTTGACTGGGGGCCTCAAGGAGGACAGCGTCGCGCACAATCTCGTGGCGGACGTGTCGCGCATGGTGTTCGAGGCAGGGGCCGCTAGCCGCGGTCGCGCAGATCCTCGCCCAAGGCATTGAACTGTTCCAGCGCTGTCCGAAGGTCCTCGGCGATCTCTTCGGCCAGCACGTCGGGCTCGGGGAGCGAGTCTAAGTCTTCGAGGTCCTTGTCCTTGAGCCAGAAGATGTCGAGGCTCGCCTTGTCGCGGGCGACCACCTCTTCATAGGAGAACGCCCGCCAGCGTCCCTCAGAGTTCGCTTCGGTCCAGGTTGGCACGCGTTGCGCCTGGTTCTCAGGCTTGAAACATGCAACGAACTCATCCAGGTCGGCGCGAGCAAGCGGGTTCGTCTTCAGGGTGAAGTGTTTGTTGGTCCGCAGATCGTAGATCCAGAGTTGTTTCGTCCAGGGCGTTTCGGCTCCCGGTTTCTTGTCGAAGAACAGCACGTTGGCCTTGACGCCCTGCGCGTAGAACACGCCCGTTGGCAGCCGCAGCAGCGTATGCACATCGCATTCCGCCAGGAGCTTGCGCCGGACCGTCTCGCCCGCTCCACCCTCAAACAGGACGTTGTCCGGGACGACCACGGCCGCACGGCCGTTGATCTTGAGGAGCGTGCGCACGTGCTGCACGAAGTTGAGTTGCTTGTTGGAGGTCGAGGCCCAGAAGTCGTCTCGCACGACCGTCAGCGCCTCCCGCTCCTCGACCCCTTCCTCGTTGATCACGCGGATGCTCGACTTCTTGCCGAAGGGCGGGTTCGTGAGCACGAGGTCGAATCGTGTCCCGGGGTCCGCGCGGAGACTGTCGTCGATCTTGACCGGCGGCTCGGCGTCGCCGTTCGCCGGCCCGATGCCGTGGAGCATGAGGTTCATCGCGCACAGCCGCGCGACGCTCTCGGTGATCTCGACGCCCCGCAGCGTCTCCAGGCGAAGCAGCCGCTTCTCGTCGCGGGACAGGTTAGGGTGGTTCCGGACGATGAAGTCGTGTGCGGCGAGAAGGAATCCGCCTGTGCCGCACGCCGGATCGCCGATGACCTGCCGCGGCCCGGGGCGCATGACGTCCACGATCGCACGGATCAAGGGTCGAGGCGTGAAGTACTGGCCCGCGCCGCGCGCGCCTTCTTGGGCGGTGCGCTCGAGCAGCCCCTCGTACGCGTCGCCCTTCACGTCGGCGTCGACCGCGCTCCACGTTTCCTTGCCGATCAAGTCCACTACGAGCCGCCGCAGGATCGCGGGGTCCTGCACTTTGTTCTGCGCCTTGCGGAAGATCACGCCGAGCATCCCCGGGCGCTTACCGAGGGCTTCGAGCGTGTGGCGGTAGTGGGCTTCGAGGGCGTCGCCGTCCTTGGCGACGAGCGTGGGCCAGGAGAACTCGGCTGGGACGGGCGACGCTTGGTTCCAGGGCTCCTGCGTCCGCTCGTGCGCCATCTTTAGGAAAAGCAGGTAGGTGAGTTGCTCCGTGTAGTCGAGATACGTGAGCCCTGCGTCGAGCAGGACGTTGCAGTAGCTCCAGAGCTTCTGGACGATGGCGGCGGAGGGAGCGGTCATGCGTCAGGACAGCTCGTTGAGAGCGCCCTGGATCTCCTCGTCGGTCTCCTCGCCCGGCCAACGACCCATGATGACATTCAGGCCCGTGCCCGGCCCTTGGGGCACTCGAAGCGTGACACCGCTCGTGATGGGTCCAGCCGGCGAGGCCGCCGCCTGCGGCGGGCCCATGGGTGGCACGTGCCCGCCCGGTGGGGCGGGCGACGGCATCATGGGTGCCGGAACCATCTGGAATGGGATCTGCACCATCCGATGAACCTTGACGAAGGCCTTGCCGAGCTGGTTTTCCATGATCTTGACCGCGGGCGTACTGTCGAACGTCAGCGTCGTTGCGTGAAACACGGACAGCACAAGGTCCTGGAACGTCTGGTCGCCTTCGAGGTCCGTGACGACGAGGCCAATGGCTCGCGCCTGGTCGCGCGAAATGTGGCGAGCGTGGCTCTTGAAGCGCTTGTGATCTCGCAGGGCTTTTGCGATGGACCGCGCCTTGATAGCCGCCTTTTTCCCCTTGGTTGCCCCGAGCATCCACGTGCGGATCCATTCGGCAGCCAGGTTCTCGGCGAGCTTCAACGCGTTCTTGCACTGCATCAGTAGGGCAGGACCATACTGCCCCAACATCGGCGCCCACGCGCCCAAGAGGTGGGGATCCCTGCACTCCTGCTTCGCCAAGTCGAACTGGTCGAGGATCGCCTGGGCCGGAACTGCCTGAACCTGCCCCTGGGCCGGTCCGGCGATGATGTACTGTGGGTCTACCGGCCCGATCGATGACTGCTTGCCCATGACGATTTCGTTGGCGGCGCAGGCGACGAGCGTCGCTGCAGACATCGCCGCGTGCGGTACGATGACGCGGATGTGATCGAACTTGGCGCGCAGGTAATGGACGATCGCTTCGGCCGCCTCCGCACTCCCGCCCGGGCTGTGAATGATGAGGTCAAGGTCTTTGCCCGGGAGCCCGTGCACGACCTCCATCAGGCCTTGGACGTCCTCCTCCGTGATGGACGTCAGGTTCGGGTCGTGGTCTCCCGGCTGGGTCCACTTGGTAGCGTAGAGGATGACGTTGCGCTTCGCGTGTGCGGCGAGCGCCGCGAGGTACTTGCGGCGTACCACGTCAAAGGCCGAGGGGTCACCCTTCGCCACCTCGGCCTGGATCTCCGCGAGAATGCCGCTCCACGTTGGCAAAATTCTATCCCGTGCGGTCGCTGGACGAGAAACCCGAGAAGTGTTGTGGTGAACCACCGACGAGATACACGCGGGCTTGGTCCAGCACCTTCTGGTACTGCTCGTAGAGGCGCATGACTTCGTAAACACCCGGTGCGCGTTCGAGAGCTTGTTCCAGGTCGCTAGCCTTGCCTTTCACGTCGGTGTCCGAGATTGCGGCATTACTCATGGTGCGCCCCCATCAAGGGGTAAGACGGAATATGGGCGAGCAGCGCCTCGTCCTGCAAGGCATGCGCCAGCGCCGTACCGTCGCTAACGCAGGTGGCAGCCAAAGTTGCGCGCGGGGTGTGGCGTGTCAACATCATTCCTACGCAGGCTTCCGTCGCCTCGTGTGCTCCGTCGCAGCGGTGGGCGCTGCCGCCGCTCTCGCCGCCTTGATCCGCTCCAGCAGCACGCTTGCCGGCTCGTCATTCGCGTCCTGCGGGACGAGCTTGCCTTCGAACGCCCGCTTCAGGATCGCCTGCCGCAGCCGCTTGGCCTTGGCGAGACCGGCCGAGACGGCGCGCTCGGCGGCGTCGGCGAGGGAGAGGCGGCGGTCGACCTCGGCGACGATGCCTTGCTGGTCTGCGACCGGTGGCAAGGCGAACGAGAAGTTCTTGAGTTTCCCGCCGCTCACGTTTGCCTGCCCCACTTGCTGACTTACGACGCTTCTGATCCAGTCCCGTCCCACCGCGGAGTTGAGCGTAAACGCGAGGAAGTCTGGGAGGCATTCTGGAGCAAGGCGGATTCGAATCAGATAGGAAGCGAACGAGCAGGGAGAAGGCGTGCCCCGGTACACCGCCGTCTTCCCGACCAACTCGGGTGAATTCGTCCGATTGAAGAGGACATCGCCGCGCTCCAGGAGCAGAGCCGGGAACTCATCGTGCTCACTCGGAAGAAACTTCAATGATCGGACGTCGAGCCCACCGTCCACAATATTGCCCATCCGTAGCACCGGTACGCCGTTCCCGTTCTCCGACGCCTTCGAGGAACTGCCGTAACGCACCTCTGTCGCAACTTGCCCCACGGTTACCTGCGACCACATCGTTGCCGGTGTAACCTCCTCCTCCACCAGCCTCCCCTCGCACGCCGCCTTCAGCACCGCCGCCCGATAGCGTGGCAACGCGGCGCGCACGCGCTCGAGCTCGGCCACGGCGGCGTCTAGGCGCGAGAGGAGTTCTTCGAGGGCGGCGACGATGCGGCGCTGTTCGGCGGTAGGAGGTATGAGAACCGGGAATCTCTCGACCACCTCAGGCCGAACGCGCATGAGAGATCCGCCCACTCCCGAGACGTTGGAAGCCAAGTACTGTCGGAACAGCTCCTGCTCCATGTAGTAGCGCAAGAATGCCGGCACAATCCCTTCGACCGGGAAGAAGGGGACCCACTCTGTTGACGCAATCTGTTCGTGTGCGCCTTTAGGCCCCACAATCCAAATGCGATTGATTCGAGGGTTGATTCTGCACACCAACACTGTCCCTGCAGTCACAGTCTGTTTGTCCGATCCGATTTCCCGACCGCGCAGGATCTCTGGCGTTCCGGCAGCGTAGCTAGGAACTGACCAGAGCTCGAAGACTTCGTCTGGTCGCGACCGCACGACCGCGCGTCCAGCTCTGCTTAGGCGTATTTCGCCGAGCGAGACTCGAGCCCAACCTTTCGGAAGCGCCTCACTCACGCTGCCAGAACCCCCGTAAGCTCAGCAAGCAACGGCCTCAACTCCTTCCCAAACACCCTATGCGCCGCTCCCAAGCCCCCCCGCTGCGCGAACGGCGCGTACTCGAAGTCTTCCGCCCGTACCTCGAGATTCGCCGCCACGTGATCCCGAATCGCCTCGAGCCACTGCCGCTGCTCGGCCGTGAATCGCCGCCCCTTCTGCTCCTGCTGCACTAGCCACGCCGCATACCGCTCGGCCACCACGTCCGGGAACGGCACCAGCTCGTCGTGCGCCAGCGCGAACCGCACGAGCGACACGAGATTCGTCAGCACCCGCGCCGGCGCTCCACGCACCCGCGACGCGAACAACGTCTCGTACGCCTGCCACAGTCGTTCGGCTGTCCATTGTCGCGGAGGCGCCTGAATGGCTTCCGCCAGAACCTTGATATCCTCGAACGTCAGCCGTCGGCCATACGGCTTCGAATAGAGCACCTGGAGCGCCGTGATCTCGTCCTTGTGCTCCTTGATGAATGCCTCGAACGACGTCACGAGCGTCTGCGCCCGCTCCTTCGCCGCGGCCGAGAAGCCCGCGCCGATCACTTCATCCGCGCTCACGGTGTCGATGATCTGCTCTTTCGACTTCTTCAGGTCGAGGAGCTGCTGCCGCACGGCGGGCGTCAGCGGCCGGACCGCGTCCGTCACGAGATCCTCGACCTTGTCGCCCGCCGCTGCGCGCCGGTCGGGATCGGCGGCGGCCACGAGCCCGGACACGATCGCTTGGAGCGGCTGCCCAGCGGTCTTCGCTACCGCCGCCCGCTCAGCGTCCGTGAGCTGGCGGTCGAGGCGCGCCAGGCGTCCCGCCACCGTGGAGATCACGTCGGGATCGGTGCTGCCGAACGAGATCGCCTGAAACAGCTTCTCGAGCGGCACCGTGGGCCGGCGCTCGAGCGGGTGCGTGTCCGACAGCTCCTGCTCCGTGACGCCCACCGCGTCCACGATCACGAACCGGGTCTTGGTGCGTCCGCCGGCGCTGACAAGCTGGAAGTCGTCATCCCCGATGACCCGGACGCCGCGGCCCTTCATCTGCTCGAACAGGTTGCGGCTGCGTACCTGCCGCAGGAACATCACCACCTCGAGCGGCTTGATGTCGGTCCCCGTGGCGATCATGTCTACCGTGACGGCGATACGGGGGTTGTATGAGTTGCGGAACGACGACAAGAGGTCTTCGGGCTTCACCCCGGTGGACTTCCATTTCGACACTTCGACGGTCTTGCCATCCGGGCCCACCACCTGCTCGGCGATCTTCGCAGTGCCGGTGCGATAGGTGATCTTCTGCGCGAAGTCATTGCCCTTGGAGAACACGTCGCGGACGGCCAACACAATGTCTTCGGCGTGCGCGTCGTCCTTGGCATAGATCAGCGTCTTGGGAACGTCGCTGCGGCCGGGGAAGATCTCCGGCAGTTTGTCGCGAAACGCGCGGATCACCGTGCGGATCTGATCCGGAGCCACGACGTCCCGGTCCAGGGAGTCCGCGCCATACTCCAGGTCATCGTCGAGCTGCTCCCAGCGCTTCTTTCTGGTCTCGCGGTCGCGTCGGTCCACCCATAGCCCGGCTTCGACCTTCGAGCCCCGCTCGGTAATGCGAGTGCGGATGCGATAGACGTCGAAGTCCACGTTGACGCCGTCCGCCACCGCCTGCTCGTGCCCGTACTCCATCACCAGGTTCTGATTGAAGTAGCCGAAGGTCTGCTTGGACGGCGTGGCGGTCAAGCCGATCTGGAAAGCGTCGAAATACTCCAGCACCTGCCGCCATAGTGTGTAAATCGAGCGGTGGCATTCGTCCACGAACACCACGTCGAAGGTCTCGATCGGGATCGCGGGGTTATAGGCGACGGGCAGGGGTTCCTTGTGCAGGCTCTCGACCGACGCCAGCGAAGCCTCCTCGTCGTCTTCGGCCAGCTCCTTGCCCTGAAGCATCGCGTACAGCCGCTGGATCGTGCTGATGCACACGCGCGCCACCGGGTCGATGCGGTTGGAAGTCAGGCGCTGGACGTTGTACAGCTCCGTGAACTTGCGGCCGTCGTCGGGCGTGGCGTAGGTCTGGAATTCCTTGAGCGCCTGCCGGCCGAGGTTCGCGCGGTCCACGAGGAACAGCACTCGTCGAGCGCCGCCGTGCTTCACCAGTCGGTAGATCGACGTGACGGCCGTAAACGTCTTGCCGCTGCCGGTGGCCATTTGAATCAGCGCCCGCGGTCGATCCTCGGCGAACGATTTCTCGAGATTGCGAACGGCCGTAAGCTGAGCCGGCCACAGGCCCGATTGGGGCACGTCAGGCAGATTGCGGAGTCGCAGCCGCAGCGACGCAGGCTTGCCGTCGAGCTGGTCCTTCGCCGGAAGCCAGAGCGGTTCGGCGCTCAGCCACTCGGCGAACACCTCGGGCCGGTGGAAGTGAAACAGCTCGCGGCTGCGGGGATCGGGGTCGAGCAGGCTGGTGAACCGGGTCTCGACGCCCGTGGCTTGATACAGGAAGGGCAGGGGCCTGATCGCAGCCGGCAGCGTGGGCGGCAGGCCCTCGCTGTACTTGGCCGCCTGGATCTCGACCGCGCTCAGCGTGGTGCCGGCCTTCTTGGCTTCGACGGCGCCGACCGCCTTGCGATCGACGTACAACAGATAGTCGGCCTTGCCGTGGCCCGTTATCAGCGGAAACTCACGGACCGCGATACCCCGGCTGGCGTGGAGGTCGACGGCGTCCGGATCCTGCACCACCCAGCCCGCCGCCGCGAGCTGGCGGTCGATGTCTTCTCGGGCGCGGTCTTCCGGCCTCATGCGCCCAATTTGGGGTGACCTACGAGACCCGTCGAGTCTTCCGCCGCATGAAGTCCATCAGGATGAACTGGCCCAGCGTCATGGTGTTCGTGAAGTAGGCCTTGCCGCGGCAGATCGCCGAGACCTTCTTCACGAACTCGACGAGACTGCGGTCGCGCGCCAGCATGAAGGTGTTGATCATGATCCCGGAACGCCGGCACAGCGCCACTTCGCGATAGGTGGCCTGGAGGATTTGGGGGTCGAGCCCCATCGAGTTCACGTAGATGCGCCCGTCGGGCAGCGTGAGCGCCGACGGCTTCCCGTCGGTGATCATGATGATCTGCCGCATGTCCTTGCGCTGCGACAGCAACATGCGGCGCGACAGCTTGAGTCCCTCGGCGGTGTTCGTGTGGTACGGCCCGACCTGGGCGCGCGCCAGCTGGGCGAGCGGGATTTCCTCGGCCGTGTCGTGGAACAGCACCACCCGCAGGGTGTCACCCGGGAATTGCGTGCGGATCAGGTGGGTGAGCGCCAGCGCCACCTTCTTCGCCGGGGTGAAACGGTCCTCGCCGTACAGGATCATCGAGTGCGAGCAGTCGAGCATCAGCACCGTGGCCGACGAGGAGCGGTACTCGGCCTGGTGCACCATGAGGTCGCCGTACTCGAGGTTGATGGGGACGCCGAGGCCTTCGCGCTGGAGCGCGTGGGTGAGGGTGGCGTTGACGTCGAGGTTGAGGGTGTCGCCGTACTCGTAGGGCTTGCTCGCGGCCTCGGCTTCGATGCCGGTGGCGAGGTGCTCCGTGTCGTGGGCGCCGAAGCTCGACTTCCCGATGCTCCCCAGGAGGTGCTTCAGGGTCCGGTAGCCGAGAAAGTCGATGCCCCGCTCGGTGAGGTTGAACTGCACCTGCTGGGCCGCCTCCTTCGCCATGCCGCCGGGGCCGAACAACGGCTGCTGGCCGGAGGGCATCTTGGGCGCCTCGGTGACGTTCAGATAGCCCTCGTCGATCAGTTTCTGGACGATCTTGTCCAGCAGCTCGGAGAGCTGGCGCTGCAGGTCGGCGTCGCGCGCGGCGTCGCCGGTCGATTCGCCCCGCAACACCTTGAGCATCTCGGGAGTGAGCTGCCCGGATTCCATCAGCGCCTGGAGGATCGCCTGGCGCAGCGCGTCGAGCGACCGGTCGGCCTCGTCCTCGCCGAACTCCCCCCAGAAGGGATGCGAGTACGCGCCTCCGGCGAAGCCCGACTGGAGCAGGAAGTCGGCGAGCTGATCGAGCAGGGCCTGGAGGTTGATCGTGTCGGCCAGCTCGGGGAGGTAGCGGCTGTACGTCGTGTATTTCATCGTGCTCCCTACCCGAAATATCGGGCGGCGGCGAGCTTTCCCGCAATGGACGAAGCCGCGCGGGGGTTTCGCTTCGGAGCGCTCGCCCACCGCAACTTCCGCTTGTTCTTCCTCGGACAAGGCGTGTCGCTGATCGGCACCTGGATGCAGAATGTGGCCCAGGGATGGCTGGTCCTCGAGCTCACCAATTCGCCGTTCTACGTGGGCCTCGTGTCCGCGCTCGGCTCGTTCGGCGTGCTGCTCCTCACGATCTACGCCGGCGTCGTCGCGGACCGCACCAACAAACACCGGCTCGTGATCCTCACGCAGTCGCTCTCGATGCTTCCGGCGTTCGCGCTCGCGGCCCTGGTGTGGACCCGCGCGGTGGCCGTCTGGCACGTGGCCGCGCTCGCGGCGTTTCTCGGCCTCGTGAACGCGTTCGACATCCCGGCCCGGCAGGCCTTCATCGTGGAGCTGGTCGGGAAGGACGACCTGGTGAGCGCCATCGCGCTCAACTCGTCGGCCTTCAATGCGGCGCGGGTGATCGGGCCCGCCGTCGCGGGCGCCGTCATCGGGGTGTTGGGCGTGGGGGTCTGCTTCTTCCTGAACGGCGTGAGCTACCTCGCGGTGATCGGCGGCCTCTTGGCGATGCGGCTGCCGCGCTACGTGCCGCGGGCGCCCACGGCCTCGGTCCGGGCGCGTCTGCGCGAAGTGGTCGCGTTCATCGGCGGCGACCGGCGCATCGCGACGGTCGTCGTGCTGATGGCGCTGTTCAGCATCCTGGGGTTCCCCTATCTCGTGATGATGCCCGTGTTCGCGCGCGACGTGCTGCACCAGGGGGCGGCGGGGTACGGCGTGATGATGACGTCCGTCGGGCTCGGGGCGCTCACCGGCGCCCTGGCCGTCGCGCTGTTCGATCACCACATCCGGAAGGGGCCGACGCTGCTGTTGGCCGGCGGCTCGTTCGGCGTGCTGCTGGTCGCGTTCGCGCTGTCGCGCGCGTACCTCCTGTCCGTCGCGCTGCTGGCGCTCACCGGCGGCACGATGATCGTGAACAACGCGCTCGCCAACGTCACGATTCAGACGATCGTGCCGGACGAGCTGCGCGGCCGGGTGATGGGGTTCTACGCGTTCGTCTTCGTGGGGCTGGCGCCGCTCGGCGCCTTCCAGGTGGGCGCGCTCGCCGAGCGGATCGGGACGCCCCACGCGGTGGCGCTGGGCGGGGCGTTGACCGCGCTCGCCGTCGCGCTCGCGGCGTGGCGTGTGCCGGAGTTGCGGCGCACGCTGTAGGCGTAGCAGCTTTGGCACCACCCGTCAGGCACCCCCCGGGGGGGGACTCATGCACGCCACGCCCAGCCTCCACGCCACGCAGAGCATCCAGGACCAAGTCTACGCGCAGTGGGCCAAGGACCCGGAACGGTTCTGGGCCGAAGCCGGCGAAGCCGTCCACTGGTACAAGCATTGGGATCGCGTGCTCGACGGCTCGCGCGCCCCGTTTTACCGCTGGTTTCCGGGCGGCGTGGTCAACTCTTGCTACAACGCGCTCGATCGGCACGTCGAGCAGGGCCGCGCCGACCAGCCCGCGCTGATCTACGACAGTCCGGTCACGGGCACGATCAAGACCTTCACGTATCGGGAGCTGCGTGACGAGGTCGCCCGCTTTGCCGGGGTCCTGAGAGGCCAAGGCGTCCGAACCGGCGACCGGGTGATCATCTATATGCCCATGGTCCCGGAAGCGGTGGTCGCGATGCTCGCGTGCGCGCGCATCGGCGCGATTCATTCGGTCGTGTTCGGGGGGTTCGCGTCCCACGAGCTGGCGGCCCGCATCAGCCACGCCGAGCCGACGCTGATCGTCTCCGCCTCGTGCGGCATCGAGGTGAACCGCGTCGTGCCGTACAAGCCGCTGCTCGACAAGGCGATCGAGCTCGCCTCAGGGAAGCCGCGCTCCTGCATCATCCTCCAGCGCCCCGAGGAGCGGGCGCCGCTCGTCGCCGGGCGGGACTACGACTGGTCGGAGCTCATGGCGGCGCCGCAGCCCGCGGAGTGCGTGCCCGTCGCCGCGACGGATCCGCTCTATATCCTCTATACGTCGGGCACGACGGGGATGCCCAAGGGCGTCGTGCGCGACAACGGCGGCCACCTCGTCGCGCTCAAGTGGAGCATGACGCACATCTACGGCGTCGAGCCCGGCGAAGTCTATTGGGCCGCGTCCGATCTCGGCTGGGCCGTCGGCCACTCCTACATCGTCTACGGCCCCTTGTTCAATGGGAACACCACGGTGCTGTACGAGGGCAAGCCGGTCGGCACGCCCGATCCCGGCGCCTTCTGGCGGGTGATCTCGCAGCACCGCGTCAGCGTGTTCTTCACCGCGCCGACGGCGATCCGCGCCATCAAGCGCGACGATCCCACCGGGGAGCACGTGCGGCGCTACGATCTCGCTCGGTTCCGGACGTTCTTCCTCGCCGGCGAGCGCTGCGATCCCGACACGCTCCACTGGGCGGAGCAGCAGCTCGGCGTTCCCGTCATCGACCACTGGTGGCAGACGGAAACGGGGTGGCCGATCGGCGTGAATTGCGTCGGGCTGGGGATGCTCCCGGTGAAGCCGGGCTCGTGCGCCAAGGCCGTCGTGGGCTACGACGTGCGCGTCCTGGGCGAGGACGGGCAGGAGCTCCCCTCCGGCCAGACGGGGAACATCGTGATCCGGCTGCCGTTGCCTCCCGGTTGCCTGCCGACCCTGTGGCACAACGACGAGGGCTACGTGCGGTCATACGTGAGCCGGTACCCCGGCTATTACCTCACCGCCGACGCGGGCTACAAGGACGCGGACGGCTATCTGTGGGTGATGGGCCGCACCGACGACATCATCAACGTGGCGGGCCACAGGCTGTCCACCGGCGCCATGGAAGAGGTCCTCGCCTCCCATCCCGACGTGGCCGAGTGCGCGGTCGTGGGCGTCGCCGACAAGATCAAGGGGGAGATCCCGCTGGGACTCGTCGTCCTCAAAGCGGGCGTGCAGCGTCCTGCCGCGGCCATCGCGGACGAGGTCGTGGGCATGGTGCGGGAGCGGATCGGTCCCGTCGCGGCGTTCCGGATAGCGGTCGTGGTGCAGCGGCTCCCCAAGACTCGTTCCGGCAAGATCCTGCGCGGCACCGTCAAGAGGATCGCGGACGGGACGGAGTACCGCGTGCCGCCCACCATCGACGATCCCACGACTCTCGACGAGATCGCCGCCGTCCTGGCGGCCGTGGGCTATCCGCGACGCTAGGCGGGTGCTGTCACAGCAAGCGCCGCAGCTTGAGCGCCACCCGCATGGTATCGGAGGCACGGCGCAGCACGAGCCGGCGGACCACGCCGTCGACGCGGAGGACCGTCCGGACGTCGCTCAGGTTCGCCCCCGCCACGGCGCGTCCGTCGATCAGCAGCACCTCGTCGCCGGCCCGGATCCCGGCGTCGGCGCTCGGGCTCCCCGGGACGACGTAGTCGACCACGAGGCGGCTCAGCCCCGGTCCCCGGGCGACCAGCCGCAGGCCGCTCGTGTCGTAGTCGCAGCGTGACCGTGGTGCGGCTCCGGCCTCGATGATGACGCGACGCCGGGCGTAATCGACGATCAGCCGCGACCCCTCGAACGCGGCGTTGCCGATCACGCCATCGATGTCCGTCCGCGCCAGGAACCCCTTGCGCTCGCCGCCCAGGCCGGTGGTGGGGGAGGGAACCTTCACGTCGCCGAGTCGCAGCTCCTGCACGCGCGCGATCGTGCCGTGCAGCTCGCCCGCCAGCCCGGTCCCGATGGGTGCCTCGATGGCGGGCGACAGGCCGGCGAGCCCGTGTTGCTCCACGAAGGGCGCGGTCAGAATCATGCAGAGGCCGGACGCCCCCGTGTCGAGCAGCAGCCGGGCGGGGATGGGAGGTCGGCCCCGGATCTTCACGGACGCGCGGAGCAGCGGCCGATCGGCGTCCGGCGTGAACGGAATCGCGGCTCCCGGGCCCGCGTAATGGTACCGCGCCGGGTCGAACAACCGCACGCGCCGTTGCGGGTAATCGATCTCGATCGTGAAGCGCTGCAGCACGTCGTGTCCCAGGAGGCCCTGCTGCAGCCGCCCGCTCGCTTCACTCAGGCCGCGGAGGGGGTAGAGCGCTACCTGATGGTCCGGCAGCTCGAGATCGCCGAGCCGAATGGTGTCGACGACCGCCGACGCGGGTTCCGCGACTTGCCCGGCCGTCGCGACGGGAGTGGCGTGGATCAGTCCGGCCCAATCCTGATCGAGCCCGGTGCGCGAGAGACCGGTGTCCAGCATCAGCCAGGCGGAGTCGCCGTTGATCACCACCGGCAGGTAGATCGCGCCGCCATACGGGTCGAACGGGATCACCGCCAGCGGCGGCTCGGGCGCCAGCGCCGGACCGCGCCAGCATCCCAGCACCAGACCCGCCGTCAACGCCCCCCACCGGGCTCCGGCCCTCAGCTCCATTTTCTCCGGCGCGCCTCCGCCACGATCAGCTGCGCCGCCCCTTCGATCGCCAACCGCTCCGTGTTCACGACCAGGTCGTAATTGCCGAGGTCCTGCCGCTGCCGCCCGTAGTACGTCTTGACGTACTGATCGCGCTGCCGATCGGTGTCGTCCACGACGCGCTCGGCGGTGGCGGGATCCGCGCCGAGGCGCCGCACGGCGAGCTGCATACGCCACGGCTTCGAGGCGACGACGTACACGTGCAGCGCGTCGGGACGCTGGGCGAGGAGCGCCTGCGCTCCCCGGCCCACCAGGACCGCGCGCCCGTGCGCCGCCGCTTCGGCGATCACGCGCTCGGTCATCTTGACGATCGCGGCCTCGTCCGGCTCGACGCGCGGTACCGCGGGCGCGGTCATGAACAGCTCGGGGGACCCGACCGCCAGCGTTCTGGCGAGCCGCTCGAGCAGCCCCGGCGCCCGCTCGTCCCGCTCGGCGACCTCCTCGGGCGCGAGCCCCGCGCGCCGCGCCACCTCGTCCACGAACTCGTTGTCGATCACCGTCCAGTCGAGGGCGGCGGCCACGAGGCGCGCGACGTCGGAGCCGCCCGCGGCGTACTGGCGGGTGACGGTGATGACGGGCGGCGGCATCTCAAGGCTTCAGGTTCTTGCGCAGGTCGCCGATGTTGAGCAACGGCAGCCCACCCTCGGTCGGGACGAAGATGATCAGGTTGCTCGAGCTCTTCATGTCGTGCAACACCTCGATCCACTGCTTGGTGAGCGCCTCGGGCGAGAGCGTCTGGTTCAGGAGGCGCTGCTGCTCGGTCTGGAGCCGGGCGACTTCGACGCGGTGACGCTCCGTCTCGATCTGCTGCTCCTGGGCGATCTTGTTGTTGATCGCCTGGACCACCTGGGCGGGCGGCTGCAGGTCGCGCAGGAAGAAGGCGGTGACGGTGGCGATGCGGAACTTCCCGCCGCCGGCACGCGGGGTGGTGACGAGCGCCGAGTCCACGAGCCCTTCCATCGTGGTGGCGATTTGGGTGCGCTTGGAGATGTCGTTGATCGAGAACTGCACCATGCCGTCGCGGACGCCCTTGCGGATCGCGTTGAGCACGGCCCCGCGGATCTGGTTTTCATCCCCGATCTCGGTGAAGATCTTGGGTGCCTGCATCGGGTCGATCTGCCAGCGGATCGATACCTCGATGTGCATCCCCATCTGCTCGCTCGACAACGCCTCGATGGTCTCGACATTCTCGCCGCGCGCCGGCCATTGCTCTTCCCGGGTCGAGTAGCGCTCGATCGACGACCAGGGCGGCACGAAGCGGATCCCGGCGAGCAAGGGCGACGGGTCCACGTAGCCGAAGGCGTGTCGCACGCCCACCTCGCCCGGGTCGATCACGACCATGGTGGACCCGATCGCCACCAGCAGGCCGACGATCGCCACGACGTAGCCCGCGTAGCGGAGCAGGTTGGCGATGGGACCGGGTCGCTGGGAGCGAACGGTGGCGGCCGAGAGCAGGAGCGAAAACGCGATGACGACGAGGACGGCGCCGGCGACGAGCTTGCCCATGAGCACTCCGGAAGGGGTCCGGAGGGTGAAGATACTGCGTTCTCCGTCGTCCGTTATCCGTCATCCGTAAGGCAACGGAACAAACGGATGACGGACGACGGACGACGGATTACTGAAACAAATTCGGCCCTCCGCTCCCTCCCGTCTTCCCGTAGCCCGGCCCCTTCGACTCTCCCCGCACGCGGGTGTAGCCGAGCTCTTCGCTGCGTGAGATGCGCTTCTCGGCGACGAGGCCCTCCAGCACCAGCTCCGACGCGGCCACCATGGTGCCGGGATCCTTCTTGGCCGCGAGGCCCACCTCATCGATCAAGCCGAGCAGCCCCGGGACCACGCTGAAGCCCTTGAGGCAGGTCTCCGAGCGCTCGTCCATCGAGATCTTCAGCGCGCCGCCCTCGTCGAACCAGTGGACGATGTCATCCACGTTGGCGCCGCCGACCCGTGCCTCGAAGGTCTTGCCCGCAGCGCGCCGGATCAGGTCCTTCGCGATGACCTCGGGGCCCTGCAGCTCGCCCTCGTACTCGAGCTCGAGCTTCCCCGTGATGGCGGGGAGCGCGGCGTAGACGTCGGAGACGCGCGGCACGACCGTCTTCTCCTTGGTGACGATCGAGCGCCGCTCCGCGTTGGAGACGACGTTCTCGAGCACGCTGATCGGCAGGCGCTGGGACACCCCGCTGCGACGGTCCACCCGCTTGTCCTCGCGTGCCTCGAACGCGATGCGCTCGATCAGCTCGAGCATGAAGTCCGCGAGCTTCAGCGGCCGGCCGTTGCGCTCGAGCCACGACTCCTGGCGCGTGATCGCGCCGCCCAGCTCGACGGTGTGCGGGTAGTGGGTCCCGATCTCCGACCCGATCCGGTCCTTGAGGGGGGTGATGATCTTGCCGCGCGCCGTGTAATCCTCCGGGTTCGCCGTGAACACGAGCGCCACGTCGAGGTTCAGCCGGACCGGATAGCCTTTGATCTGGACGTCCCCTTCCTGCATGATGTTGAACAGCCCCACCTGGATCTTCCCCGCGAGGTCGGGCAGCTCGTTGATCGCGAAGACCCCGCGGTGCGCGCGCGGCAGCAGGCCGAAGTGCATCGTGAGCTCGTCGGACAGCAGGTGCCCGCCGCGCGCCGCCTTGATCGGGTCCACGTCCCCGATGATGTCGGCGATCGTGACGTCCGGGGTGGCGAGCTTCTCCACGTAGCGCGAATCGCGTGGCAGCCACGCCACCGGCGTGCGGTCGCCCAGCTCGGCCACGAGCTCGCGGCCGAATTTCGAGATGGGGGCGAACGGATTGTCGTTCACCTCGCTCCCGGCGATGATCGGGATCTCCTCGTCGAGCAGCGTGACGAGCTGGCGCAGGATGCGGCTCTTCGCCTGGCCGCGCAGGCCCAGCAGGATGAAATTGTGGCGTGACAGGACCGCGTTGACGAGCTGCGGGATGACGGTGTCCCCGTAGCCCAGGATGCCGGGGAACAGGGGCGAGCCGTTCTCGAGCAGGCAGATCAGGTTCTCCCGCATTTCATCTTTCACGGTGCGGCGGATGCGGGCGTCGCTCGCCCACTCGGTCTGGTTCAGCTCGCCCAGCATAGTCGCTTTGGTCATAGGTCCATAGTTAACCGGCCCGCTCCCGCGATGTAAAGAGTCGCAGCGCCCCGACGCCCCACGCGGGGAGCTCGAGGGTGGCGCGCCCGTCCGCTGCGATGGGCACCGGGTCGCCGTTGTTCTCCACGAAGTTCGCGCGGCGCGCGGCCCGGAACCCGTAGGCCCCGGGCCAGACCGCCACCGGGCGCGCCACACCGGTCACGTCGAGCAGCTTCACCACGGCGCCCGAGCGGTCGTCCGCCGGCTTCGCGCCCACCACCGCGACGCCCGGATCCGCGACGAGGAGACCCGAGTCCTTGCGGGGGAGGCGGCCCGACCCCGCGCTCGCGTACGGCGCGCTCACGTACAACGGGTCGCACGCGGCCCAGCCACGTCGCACCGGTTCCGCCGGATCGCCGCCCGCCGCCAGCGGCGAGAGGCGGAACCGGCAGGTCACATCGCCGCCTTGGCGCGCCGCGAAGTTCGTCGGCCAGTAGTTGTGCAGGACGTACGCGAACAGCGTGCCGTCGGGCTCAAGCGTGCGGCGCCACTGGCCCCGGAAGATGTCGTTCAGTGTGAGCAGGGGGGTGTCGGGGCCGCTCCAGAGCATCCCGTCCGCGGCGTCGTGCAGCCACACCCAGTGCGCATGGGCGTACCAGTCCCGGCAGCCGCCCCGCTGCTGGTCCCGGTCCACCGTCATCCGACCGAGCGGTACCTCCACCTCGACCGTGGGCCGGGTGAGGGCGAACGGGAACGCGACGTACAGCGCCTCCTTTTCGAGCGTGGCGGGCTTGGTGATGCGGTTCTCGACGTCGAGCCACGGCAATTCGTCGTACAACGTCACGACCGACGTGACGTCGCCCGCGCCCTCGACCTTGCGCTGCACGACGAGCTGCACCCCGATCCCCGGCAGCCGCTCGCGGCGCGCCGACACCAGTTGCGCTTGGCTGACCGTGAGGTCGGGTGCGGCGCGGAGGAATTCCCGGGACGGCTCGGTCCAGAGCGCGCTGTGTCGCCCGCCCCGCACGTACACGAGCTGGTTCAGCCCCCCACCCGGCCCGGTCGGCCGGACGCGCTCCTTGCCGTCTCCCGTCGTGAGCGAGCGGATGGCGCCGCTCGCGGGGTCGAGGACCACGTGGAAGCGTCCGGCCTGGGCCTCGAGCGCCGTGCCGTCGTCGCGCGGCGGGTTCGCTGCCCGCTCGCTCTCCGCGAGCGCCACGTAGCCCAGCGCCGGGACGTCGCGCGCGACCACCAGGGCCGAGCCGTCGGGCAGATCCACGGCAGGCCAGTCGCGGCCGTCGTGCACCAGCCGCCGGCCAGCGCCGTTGGGCACTCGCAGTACGTCGCTCCGCGCCCAGCTCGAGGCGTTGAACACGACTCGGCCGGGGCCACCCCCGCCCCCCCCGCCCCCCCCGCCCCCCGCGCCCCCGGTGCTGAGGCCGATGCGGAGCAGCGCAGCCCCGACCTGGGCACCCGCGACAGCGGCGGCGCCGTCCAGGAAGCGCCGCTTCTCCCGCCACTGCGCCACCGTCTCGGCCCCGTCGGGATCCGACCCGCTCGCCGCCGATCCCCAGGTGTGCTCGCCGAACAGCAGCAGGTCGCGCCACATTCGGCGCCGCTCCTCGGCCCGATGCGCGATGCGCCCGGCCGCGCCGCCGTCCGTGGGCTCTGTCTTCTCGTCCCACAGCGCCAGCAGCTCCGCGGCCCGCGCGGCGAGCTGGGCGGCCCGATAGCGCGCCAGCTCGGCCGCCGTCGAGGCGGCGCCGTCTTCCCGGTACGTGCCGCTGTCTCCCCGCCGCACCGGTAGCGTCGCGCCCCAACGCCGCTCCACTTCCCGAAAGAAGTCCTCGGCCCGCCCGGGCACGAGGCGGGGGAACGCGTAACGCCGGTTGAACTCTTCGAGGTTCGCGACCAGGCGCTCGTCCATCAGCCCGTTGTCTCCCACGGCGCCGTGCAGCAGGGCGACGTCGTAGGGATAGTCGGGCGACAGCAGCACGGGGTGCGTGAGCAGCCAATCGGAAAGCCGGCGCCCCATCTCGCCGGCGTCCACGTCGAACCCGAAGCGCAACGCGTCGCCGTAGCCGTAGCTGCGCCAGTGGAGGACGCGGCTCCCGTCCGGCCCCGCCCACCAGTAGAGCTGGGGGTAGCTCGTCCATGCGCCCGCCAGCTGGGTGCTCGCGCCGTCGGCGGGCGAGAGGAGCGGCACGGCGCGCTCGGGGTTCACGCCGCTCACGAGGTAGCGCACGCCGCTGGCGGCGAGCAGGGTCGGCAGCGTCGCGACCTGCCCCGGAACGTCGGCGATCTGCGCGGTGCGGAACCCGAGGCCCTGCTCGCGCGCGAACCAGCCGGCGGGCCACACGGCGCGGGCGAGCGTCTCGTGGTCGAGGATCCCCGTGAGCAGGTTGGCGAACAGGGCGGAGAAGCCCACCTTGCCGTCGCGGATCGCCTGGGCGAGGGTCTGGCCGGCCGCCGGGGATCGGTTCTCGACGTAGGACAGCACCTGGAGAGCACACTCCGCGGTCCAGCGGTACTCGGGATGGTCGGCGAGTCGCGCGAGCGCTGCGTCGAGGTTCGCGCGGTGCACCTCGAGGCAGCGCTCCTGCCGGTCGGTGTAGCCGACGTCGGTGTGACTCGAAGAGAGCCAGTACAGGGTCCAGCGGCGCGGCGGGGCGAGCCGCACGCGCCGGCGGCCGACTCGTTGCTTGCCGACCTCGAGATCGATCTGGAACTCGGCCGGCCCTGACAGCGGGATCCAGACCTCGCCCGCGAACGCGGCCGGCGCGCCCGGGGACGGCGCGGTGGGGAGCAGCCCCGCGGTGCCGACGAGCGTCCCGCGGCGATCGGTCACGCGGGCGCGCCCCGCAGGCGCCTCGAGCCCGGTGACGGTGATGCGGACGAGGTTGTTGCGGCCGTCCGGCTGCTGATACAGCGCCGTGGGCGTCGCGTCGATGGTGACAGCCGGAGGGGGGGAGGGGGAGGGGGAGGGGGAGGGGGAGGGGGAGCTGTACCTTCGCAGCAGCGGCAGACTGCCGAGCCACGCGAGAAAGCTGCGGCGGTCCGTCGCGCATCCAGCGCCCTTGACTCCCCGGGTCCCCACGCTAGGTTTTCCCCCGCCGAACGCCCCCGTTAACCGCCACTTCCATCAGGAGTACGCATGAAGCGTCTTGCAATGGTCCTCGCCGTCGTAGCCCTTGGCGCGTGTTCCAAGCCGCAGCAGCAGCCGGCCGCGCAGGGTCAGATGACGCAGGACACGTCGCACATGATGATGGCCGACACGTCGCACAAGATGATGGCCGACACGTCGCACAAGATGGCGCCGGCCGCGCCCGCCGCGAAGCCCGCGCCCAAGAAGAAGCCGTAAGCGACGCGGCCGACGCGGTAACGATGCCCGGGACTAGCGCCCGGGCTTTTCGTTCTCAGGCGGGGCCGACCGCCGGCAGGACGAAGGGCAGGTCCACGACCCGTGCGTCCCGGCCGGCGGCGCGCACCATCGCCCCGGGGGTGACTTCCCCGCGGATCACCGCGAGGCCGACCCAGCGTCCTCCGCCGCTCACCGCCGCGCCCGGCTCCGGCACCCACGCGACGCTCGTGACGCGACCCACGTCGCGGTCCAGATGCGTGACGGCGCTCCAGCCGTCCGCCGGCGCGGCGGGCGGCTCGACGTCGAACAGGAGGCCGCGCAGCTGGCGGTTGGTGTGACCCCGGAAGTGGAGCCGCGCCACGGTCTCCTGGCCGGTGTAGCACCCCTTCGTATACGACACGCCGCCGATCTCGTCGTAGCGCACTTCCTGCGGAATCGTCTTCTCGTCCACCTCGGCGCCGAGCCGCGGCCAACCGGCGAGGATGCGGGCGAGCTCGAGGGCGACCGGGTCGGCCTCCACGGCGCCGGCCGCGACGAGCCGGACGGCGAGGGCGGCGGCCTCGGGCGGGGGCGCGGTGAGCTGCACGACGAACGGCGCGGCGTCGCCCCCGCGCGCGATTTGGACACCGGGGGGGGAGTCTTCGAGCACGCGACCCGGCGCCGGCGGAACGCCGAGTCCCGCGGTGGCGGCGATGGCGAGGGCCCGCGGGCCCGCGAGGCGATAGACCGCGACGTCGGGCGTACGGTCGCTCACGCGTGCGAGCCGCGGCGGCACGGAATGCGTGAAGATGCCGAGCGCACGTTCACGCCCTTCCGCGGGTACGGTGTAGCTCACCGTCGTGCCGAGTCGCCCGGCCCAACCGTCCACGACGATCATCCCCTTGGGCGTGAGCAACGCGCCGTACACGAAGGCGCCGTCGCCCGGCTGCTCGATGTCGTTCGTGAGCAGCCCCTGGACGCACGTGACGGCCCCGGGCCCCGCGAGCGTGAGCACCGCCGCGTCGACGCGAGCCAGCAACGCGCCGCTCCGCAGCGCCGCCACGAACGGTGGCGCGACGCTACCCGGCTCGAGGCGGAACAGGTTCGAGGCTCCTTCGACCATAGTGTGTTCAAGCATAATAACCCGCCGTTCGGTACGACTCGTCGAGCAGCTCGACCGGATGGCGCACCGCGGCCGGGATGCCCGCCGCGGCGAGACCGGCCCCGAGCTGCATCACGCAGCCCGGGTTCCCCGTCGCCACGACCTGCGGCCGGGCCGCCTTGAGCGAGGCGAGCTTGGGGGCCAGCACGGCGCGCGACATCGCGGGCTCCATCAGCGCGAACAATCCCGCGCTGCCGCAACACTGCGCGGCGTCCGCGGTGCTCGTCACGCGCAGCACGGGGATGGCACGCAGCACCTGGTGCGGCGGCTCCGCGATGCGCTGCGCGTGCAGCAGGTGGCAGGGAGGATCGTACGCCACGGTGACGTCGAGTGGCGCCCCCGGGCGCGGCCCCCGCGCCGCGAGGAGCTCGGTGACGTCCTTGACGCGGGCGCCAAACGCGTCCCCGCCGCCGTCGCCCAGCAGGTGGCCGTAGTCCTTCAGCATCGCCCCGCACCCGGCGCTGTTCACGACGATGGGCTCGTCCGCTCCCCCTTGCCCGAACGCCGCGAGGTTCTGGCGCGCGAGCGTGCGGGCCTCGTGCGGGAGCCCCGCGTGCGCGTGCAGCGCGCCGCAGCACACCTGCCCCGGCGCTTCGCGCACGGCGTAGCCGTTCACCTCGAGGGTGCGAATGGTCGCGTCGTGCACGTGGGAGAAAAGGCCGTCCATGATGCAGCCCCGAAACAGCCAGACGGTTAGGCGGTTGGGCGGATGGGCGGTTAGTGTATCCGCGGCGCGTCTAACCGCCCAACCGCCTAACCGCCTAACCGGCTTTGTGGCCGCCAGCATCCCCATCGCAAAGCCGATCCGGCTCCACCCGGCGAGCCGTCGCGGCAGTCCCGAAGCGCGGAGCAGTCGCGCGAGCCGGTAGACGACCGGCGACACGCCCGAGCCTGTCAACGCCGCGAGCGCCAGGCGGGCGAGGGGCGATACGCCCCCCTTCCGGTGCTCAGCGAGCAGCGCGCGCGCCGTCTCGAGCCCGCGCCCGTAACCCACACCGGACGGGCACACGGGCTCGCAGCCGCGGCAGCCGAGGCAGCGGTCGAGGTGGAGGGCGACGCAGGGGTCGTCGGGCGCGAGCTCGCCCGCCTCGAGGGCGCGCATCAGCTCGATCCGACCCCGCGGGCTGTCGGCCTCGTCGCCGGTGGCGAGGAACGTGGGGCAGGCTTGGAGGCAGAAGCCGCAGTGGACGCACGGGTCGAGCGCCGCGAACCCAGCCCGATCCGTCATTCCGTTCCTTCGACCGCCACCACGAAGGCCTCGCCGGGATCGAACGTGCGGCGCAGGCCCGCAATCAGAGGACCGGCGCCCTCGCGATAGGCGCCGAAGTGCCCGACCGCCGCCCGCAGCGGCCAGGCGGCGCGCTCGACGGTGAGCGGTACCTCGAGCCCGGCGAGCGTGCGGCGCAGCCGCCGCAGCCGGTCGACCGTCGTCTCGCCGCCCCAGCGGATCGCTCCGACGCCCGGGCTCGCCGACACCCACTCGTCGCCCACTTGGTGCTGCAGCAGGTCGAGGAGCTCGTCGCTCGAGTCCGGGAGGCCGCCGACGCGGAAGGTGACGGGGCGGGTGGCGAAGCTTTCCGCCGCGCGCATCCAGCAGCCATGCGCTTCGTCGGCCCGCAACGCCGTGAAGCGCCCGCCGGTGGCCGCGCGCAGCCCCGCCTCATCCGCGGCGACGAGCGCCGCCGACCCCGCGAACCGCACCGCGAGCGCCCAGCGCTCGCGGCGTGCCAGCGCCGGCGACATGAGCTCGAGCGCGGCCGGCTGCAGCCCCGCCGCGGCGATGTCCTCGGCGACCTGTGTCAGATCCTCCCGCGTCCCCTCGAGCACGAGCGTCTGGTCGGCGCGGGGCAGGGCGCGGAGCCGCAGGTGAACGAGCACGATCACGCCGAACGCCCCGAAGCCGCCCGCCTCGAGCTTCGTGAGATCGTAGCCCGCCACGTTCTTCACGACCTTGCCGCCGCTCTGCACCACGCGGCCGTCCCCCGTCACGAACGTGACGCCGAGCAGGTGATCCCGCACCGGGCCGAACCCCTGACGCAGCGGGCCCGAGCTCGCCGTCGCCACCACCGAGCCGAGCGTGCGGCCGGCGAGTCCCGGCGGATCGAGCGCCAGCCAGGTGCCGCGGTCCGCGAGCTGCTGGCGCAGCACGTCGCAGCCGATCCCTGCCTCGGCGGTGGCGGAGAGGTCCTGCGGCTCGATCGCCGGGATCTTGTCCAGCCGGCGCGTCGTGAGGGCGAGGTCGGCGGGCGCGTCCGCCGGGAGCCAGGTGCCCGCGCCTTCGACGCGCAGGCGCCATCCTTCTTCCCGCGCGGTGCCGAGCAGCAGCGCCACGGCGTCGGGCGAGGCGGGGGCGACGCGCGGCACGCCGTCGGGCGTCGCGGCGAGATCCACGGCGTCGCTGCCAAGCAGGGCGCGGACGCGGTCGACGAGGCTCATGGGGCAAACGCGGAACGCGAAACGCGGAAGGCGGAACCGGAGGGGGCGAATCCGTTCCGCGTTCCGCGTTCCGCGTTCCGACTTCCGTACCATTCCCGGCACGCGTGAATCGGCACCACCTTCCCGGGATTCACCCGCTCCTCGGGGTCCCACACGCGGCGCACGGCACGCATCGCGGCGAGCGAGTCGCCGTCGAAGATGAGCGGCATGTAGCGCAGCTTGTCGAGTCCCACGCCGTGCTCCCCCGTGATCGTGCCGCCGGCGGCGATGCAGGCGGTCATGATCTCGCCGCTGGCGGCGTCCACGCGGGCCTTGAGCCCCGGCACGCGGCCGTCGAACGAAATGTTGGGGTGGAGGTTGCCGTCCCCCGCGTGGAACACGTTACTGACCGTGAGGCCGTACCGGGCGCCGATCTCCCCGATCGTCTCGAGCACGTCGGGGAGGGCGGAGCGGGGCACGACGGCGTCCTGCACCACGAGGTCGCGCGACAACCGGCCCATCGCGCCGAACGCCTTCTTTCGGCCGAGCCACAGCCGCTCCCGCTCCGCTGCGTCGGCCGCGGTGCGCACCGCCCGCGCCCCGTGGCTCCGGAGGATCTCCGCCACGGTCGCCGCGTCGGCCTCGACCGCGGCGTCCGAGCCACCGTCGAGCTCCACGAGCAGCACGGCGGCGGCGTCGCGGGGGTAGCCGGCGGCGTACACCGAATCCTCGACTGCGCGGATGCAGGACTGATCCATCATCTCGAGGGCGGCGGGCACGATGCCGCTCGCGATGACGGCGGAGACGGCTTCGCCCGCGGTGCGCAGCGAGTCGAAGTCGGCCAGTTGCGTGCGAATCGCGCGCGGCACCGGGAGCAGGCGCACGGTGATGCGGGTCGCGATGCCGAAGTTGCCCTCTGAGCCGACGAACAGCCCGACGAGGTCCGGCCCCCATGGCTCGCCGCCCGGGCTGCCGAGCTCGACGACGCGCCCGTCCGCGAGCACGACCTCGAGCGCGAGCACGTGGTTCGCTGTCACGCCGTACTTGAGGCAGTGCGGCCCGCCGGAGTTCTCCGCGACGTTGCCGCCGATGGTGCAGGCCGTCTGGCTCGAGGGGTCGGGCGTATAGTGCAGCCCATGCGGCGCGGCGGCGGCCGACAGCCGCACGTTCACGACGCCGGGCTCGACCACGGCGAGGCGGTTCCGGGGGTCGATCTTGAGAATGCGGTTCAGCCGCGTGAGGACGATCAGCACGGCGTCCCCGTCGGCGAGCGCGCCGCCCGACAGCCCGGTGCCCGCCCCCCGCGGCACGAGCGGCACTCCGAGGGTCGCGAGCAGGCGCACGACGGCGATCACTTCGTCGCGCTGTCCGGGGAGAACGACGACCCCGGGGACGCGGCGGTGCGTGGGGAGCCCGTCACGGGCGTAGGTCATGCGCTCGGGCAGCGCAGTCCGCACGTGCCGGGCGCCGACGATACCCGCCAGCGCGTCGACGAGCGAATCAGACTGGGAGGGGGAGGGGGGGGTCACGTGGTGTGCTCGATCTGGGGATGCCGCCCGCCGCGACCGTTGCCCTTGGCCCGACGGCGCACGGCGGCGCGGCGCTCGGCGTCGGTCGCGAGCGGCCCGAGCACCGCGGCCAGCTGGCGCAGTCGCAGTGTGGTGCTGCGGCTCGCCTGCAACGCCCGCTTCGCCGCCGCGTCGAGCTCCAGCGCGGCCGCGACCTGGAAGGACAACAGCTGCGGGTCGGGCGCCAGCTCGATCTCGTCCTCGGCGCGCTCCGTGAGCACGTCCAGCGCCCGCGCCAGGCGGGCGAATCCGGTGCGCACGTCGGCGGCGAGCGCCGCCGCTTCGGCCGGGTCGACAGGTTCGTCGTCGAATTCCTCCACCTCGGCGACCTGGTAGGGGCGGGGCGGCTCGCGCTCGACCCAGCGTCGCAGCACGAAGCGCCGCTCGCCCACCGCGAGGATGTTCGACCGCCCGTCGGGGAGCGGCTGGATCGAGCGAATCAGCGCCACACAGCCGACGTCGCCCGCGCTCGGTGCCGGATCGACCGCGGGCGCGCGGTCCGGAGCAACGTAGGCGATCCCGAACCGCCGGTCGCCGTCCTGACAGTCGACGAGGAGTTGCCGGTAGCGCGGCTCGAAGATATGAAGGGGCTGTGGGGCTCCTGGGAAGAGCACGATCGGTAGGGGGAAGATGGGAAGCTCCCGGGCCATAGTGACATAGTATAGACGGGTAGACGGGTAGACGGCGAGCGGTCGGCAGGAACGCAAAGTGGCCAGGAAAAGCACCCCTGGCCACCGCGAACTAGCTACCGCTACCCGTCTATCCGTCTACCCGTCTGGTCTTTACGCCGCCCTCCAGAACCCCTTGAGCGCCCTGCCATCCGGTGATTCGCGCAGCTTTTCGAACGCCCGTTCCCTGATCTGCCTGATGCGCTCGCGCGTGACGCCCATCAGCGCCCCGATCTTCTCGAGCGTCATCGCCTCGCTGCCTTCTTCGAGGCCGTAATAGAGGTAGAGGATCTTCCGCTCGCGGGGGGTGAGGTATTTCTGGAAGATGCGGTCGATGAACTCACGCATCAGCTTGCCGTCGGTCTTCTCCTCGATCTCGCCGCCTTCCTGGCCGGCGAACCGCTCGCCCAGCGTGGCGGCGTCCTTGTCGGTGCGATCCACGGGGGCGTCGAGCGACAACTCGGCGGCCGTCATGCGGCGCGCGGTGCGGACGTTTTCAACGGTGTCTTCGAGCGCCAGGGCGATTTCGTCGTCGGTGGGTTCGCGACCGAGCTCCTGCGACAGGTACGTCTCGGTGCGGCTCATGCGGATCAGCTGCGAGTTTTGGTTCAACGGGATGCGGACGCTGCGGGTCTGCTCGGCCAACGCCTTCAGCACCGCCTGCCGCACCCACCACACCGCGTACGAGATGAACTTCACACCTTGGTCGGGATCGAACTTCTTCACCGCCTTGAGCAACCCTTCGTTTCCGATGGCGACCAGCTCGGAGAGATCGAGACCGTGACCCTGATACTTCTTGACGTAGGAGATGACGAATCGGAGGTTGGCTGTCACCAGGCGCTCGGCGGCTTTTTCATCGCCCCGCTGCACCCGCCGCGCCAGCCGGCGCTCCTCCGCGGGGTCTTTGATCAGGGGCAGCTTCTGGATGTCTTGGAGGTACTGGTCGAAGGCGCCGGAAGGATTGGCACGAAAGAACGCCTTCGCCTTACCTCCGTTCGACCGCGCCATAGCTAGGGCTCCGACGGTGGACGAGTTGAGACGGTGTTGGGGTGCGCCAATATAGGAATCACCTCCCAATGGTGCAAATCTCCGCCGTTTTCCACATCACAAATCGTTAGTGCGCTGCACGGGTGCGGCGTTTGTCCACTATCCACAGGCGCTGTGGAGAAATTCGTGTTGATCGCCTGTTGATACGCGTCGGGGCCGTGGTGTGGAGAGGTGGGAATCGTGTGGGGAAGTTGTTGACCGGCTTGTAATTAGTTCCAGGACGTGACGCGCGACATGGTCGGACCCTGCGGGCCGCGGTATCGTGCCCGGTCCTTTTTTCTTTGGGGGCGCCATGACCAGCATCATCATCGGGCTGATCTTCATCGTGGGCGGGCTGACCGGCACGCTCGCGCTCGTCGGGACGAACAGCGGCACCGCGCTCGCAGTGGTGGGCGTGCTCATCCTCGCTCGCGGGATCTACCGCGTCCGGAAACAGCGCGCGCAGCACCAGCCGCTCTGACTGGAAATCCCGACCTCGGACGTACGGTAGGGGCGCAGCCTGCTGCGTCCCTACCTCGTTTGGGCGCTCTCCTTCCCGCTACCCAGCACCTCCCGGACCACCCGCTCCGGCACCGTGACGGTCCACCCCGCCTGGCGGTCGCCGCACATCACCCCGACGGCCCGCGGCAGCGCGAATCGCACGGTCCCATCGCGCGTTTTCTTGTCGAGCTGCATCGCCGCGACGAGCCCGTCCACGGTCGCCGTGTCCGGCAGCTCCACCGGCAGGCCGTAGCCCTCGAGCAGCCCGCAGATGCGGCGCGCCGTCCCGGTCTCGGCGACGCCCAGCGCCTCGGCGAGCCGCGCTTCGTATGCCATCCCGATCCCCACCGCTTCGCCGTGCAGCACGTCGAACTTCGCCGTCGCCTCGATCGCGTGGCCCACCGTGTGGCCGAAGTTGAGGATCGCCCGCCGCCCCGCCTCGCGCTCGTCCGCGGCCACCACCTCGGCCTTGATCTCCACCGAGCGCCGCACCAGCCTCTCTACGACATCCGGGGGGGCGGCTTGCTTGCCGACCGTCTGGCACTCTCGCTCGAGAAAGGCGAAGTACTCTCGGTCGGCGATCACGCCGTGCTTGACAGCCTCCGCCATGCCTGCGGCCAGCTGCGCGGGCGCGAGCGAGCCCAGGGCGTCGAGATCGGCCACGACGAGCCGCGGTTGGTGGAACGCGCCGAGCAGGTTCTTCCCCGCGGGGACGTCCACGCCCGTCTTCCCGCCGATCGAGGAGTCGATCATCGCGAGCAGGGTGGTCGGGACCTGGACGTAGGGAATGCCGCGCAGGTACGTCGCGGCCACGAAGCCGGCCACGTCGCCCACCACGCCTCCGCCGAGCGCGATCACGGCCGCGTCCCGCCCGAACTGGGCCGCGATCATGCGGTCGCAGAGCAGCGCCCAGGTCTCTCGCGTCTTATTCCATTCTCCTGCGGGAAACTCGAACAGCTGGGCGGGCAACGTGGCGTCGCGCAACCGGGCCACGGCCTGCGCGCCGTACAGCTTCCCGACATGCGAATCCGTGATCACGGCGTAGCGGCTTGCCGGGCAGGCAGACCGCACCAGCCCCGCCAGATCGCCCAGCAGCCCGCGACCGATCATGATGTCGTAGGAGGCGTCGCGCTGCTCCGCAATGGGGACGCGGACCGTCACCACTTGACGTCGGAGTGCCCCGCCTGCGCGTTCGCCGCGCGGGCCAGGACGAACAGCAGATCGGAGAGCCGGTTCAGGTACTGCAGGATCGCGGGACTGATGTTCTGGTGACGGGACAGCGCGACGCTGGTGCGCTCGGCCCGGCGGCACACGGTGCGGGCGAGGTGCAGCGTGGCGGCCTTCGGCGCCCCACCCGGCAGGATGAAGTTTTTCAAGGGCGCGAGCCGTGCCTCCTGCTCGTCGATCGCATCTTCCAGTGCCGCGACGTCCGACGGGCCGATCGCCGCCCCGCTCCGTGCCAGCGCCTTGTGGAGCTTGTCCGGGTCCGGGGTCGCGAGCTCCGCCCCGATGGTGAACAGGTCACGCTGGATTGTCTGTAGCAGCGTATCGGCGAAGTCCCGCGGGTCGAGCGCGCGCGCCAGCCCGATCGCGGCATTCAACTCGTCCACGTCGCCGTACGCCGCGACGCGCGCGTCGTCCTTGGGCACGCGACCGCCTCCGAACAGGCCGGTTTCGCCCGCATCCCCGGTCTTGGTGTAGATCTTCACCCTGCGCCCCCGCTCCCCTCTCCCCTCTCCCTTCTCCCCTGATGTTCCATTACGTTCGCCCCAATGCAGGACGTCAAAGATATCACCATAATCGGCGCCGGCCCGACGGGCTTGTTCGCCGCCTTCTACGCCGGGATGCGCGGCGCGACCTGCTGCTTGATCGACAACCTCGACCAGGTGGGCGGGCAGCTCACGGCGCTCTATCCCGAGAAGTACATCTTCGACGTCGCCGGCTTCCCCAAGGTGCTCGCCAAGGACCTCGTGAAGGGGATGGCCGAGCAGGCGTTCCAGTTCAAGGCCCCGGTCCATCTCGGACAGAAGGTGATCGGCCTGAAGCGCGAGTCGCAGAACGGCAAACCGGCCTTCACCGTCGTCACCGAGACCGACCAGTACCCGTCGCGCACCGTGCTCATCGCGGGGGGGATCGGCGCCTTCACGCCGCGCAAGCTGCCGCTCAAAGACGTAGACCGCTGGTACGGGAAGGGGCTGCACGACCGCATCCTCGAACCCAGGATCTTCACCGGGAAGCGCGTGCTGCTCGTGGGCGGTGGCGACTCGGCGTTCGACTGGGCGGTGAACCTCCAGGGCGTCGCCCAGTGGATCCTCATGATTCACCGGCGCGACGGGTTCCGGGCCCACGCGGCCACGGTGAAGCAGGTGCAGGCGCTCGCCGCCGCGGGGAAGATGGAGCTGCGCACCTTCTGGGAGTTGAAGGCGATCCACGGCGGCGCTGTGATCGAGGCCGCGACGATCTTCAGCACCAAGACGAAGCAGGAAGAGCGCGTCGCCGTGGACTGCGTGATCCCGCAGCTCGGCTTCATCTCGGCGCTCGGCCCCATCGCCGAGTGGGGGCTCGAGATCGAGAAGGGCGACATCAAGGTGTCGCAAACGATGGAGACGAACATCATCGGCATCTTCGCGGCCGGAGACATCACGACCTACCCGGGGAAGCTCAAGCTCATCGCGACCGGCGCGGCCGAGGCCGCCATCGCGGTGAACCACGCGGTGCACCTCATCAACCCGGCGGCCAAGGTCGAGCCGGGCCACAGCTCGAACATGGCGATCTTCGGGCAGACGGAAGACTAGACGGTCTTCTATTTCGTCTTCCCAATCTCCACGACAATCGAATCGATCCGGGCCAGCATCTGCTGATATGGCACCGCGTGCGCGTTCGCTTGAATGCTGAACGTGATGGTCCGGCCGTCGGGGCGCTCGATGTAGCCCGACAGGCTGTTGACGCGGTCGATGCTCCCCGTCTTCGCGATGACTCGTGTCTCGAGCGGTGTGGCCACGAAGCGCTTGAGCAGCGAGCCGGGTTGCGCCGAGTGCGGCAACGCGGCGAGGAACGGCGCGCGCTTGGGATGGCGGTGCATGTAGGCGAGGAGCTGCGCGAAGGCGTGCGGCGTCACCAGGTTCCCCGCGGCGAGCCCCGAGCCGTCCTCGAGCGCGAACGCCGTGGAGTCGAGCTTCACCGAATCGACGAGGAACCGCCGCTCGACGTCGAGCCCCGCCTCCCACGAGCCCTCGCCCTTGAGCTCCCGGCCCAGAATCTTGAGCAACATCTCGGCGAACCAGTTCTGGCTCGTGTTGAGGATTGGGAACAGGATGTCCGGAAGCGGCCGGCCGCGGTACTCGACGAGCGGCGCGCAGCAGCGGGCGCCGCGGTAGGCGAGTGAATCGGTGGTGCCCGCCGCTCCGCCTTCGATCGCGACGCCCTTGCGGAGCAGCGCCGCCGCCAGGGCGCGCGCCGCGTACAGGTTGGGGTCCGGCAGCGCGAAGCTCTCGGTCGCCGGCTTGCGCCCCAGCGCGACCGTGCCCTCGGCCCAGATGTCCGGCGTGCCGGGCTTGCGGAAGAAGTTGTCGCCGATCGTGGAGCTCGAGTCCGCCGGCACGGTGCGGGCACGGTTCTCGAACGTGAACAGCGCGAGGTCGGGGGACCACGTGATCACGGGGGGCGTGTCCACCGCGGGCCCCGGCGTGATCTTGAAGTCCACGCTGTTGTCGTGGAAGCCCAGCCCGGAGACGGGTGCCGCATACCACCAGTTCAAGTCCCACGCGTTCCAGCCGGGATGGACGATCGTCGGCTCGAAGTACGAGCCGTCGCCGACCAGCTTCCCCGTGATGCGCCGGAGCCCCCGGGCGCGGACCGAATCGGCGATGGCGTCGATCGCCGTGAACGCGGAATCGCACGCTCCGGGGGCGAGCGTGTCCACCGAGTAGCAGCGCTGGGACCACGTCGGGTCCCCGCGCCCGTACAGCACCAGGTCGCCGTGCAGCACGCCCGCGTCCACGCGCCCGTTCACGTACAGGCTCGTCGTCACGCGGTAGTCCGGCGGCAGCAGCACGGTCGCCGCCGCGGTCACCACCAGCTTGGTGTTGCTGGCGGGCACGGCGAAGCGGTCGGCGTTGCGCTGGTACAGCACCCGGGCGCGGTCGTCCACCACGTAGAGGCCCCAGGTCGCCCGTTCGAACGGCGGCACGTCGAGCAGCTGCGCCAGCCGCCGCTCCAGCGATCCACGCAGCGGCGTGGTGCGCGGCGGCCCGCCGGGCGCCTGGGCTGCGAGGGTCGAGCTAATCGTAAGTGATGCGAGGATCAGCTTTCGCATAGAGCAGGTCCGTCACGAGGTTCACGAGCACGAACACCACCGACATGAACAAGATGCTCCCCTGGATGGCGGGAAGGTCGCGCTTTTCGATCGCGCTCAGCACGTAGCGGCCGAGCCCCGGCCAGCCGAAGATCGTCTCGGTGAGAATGCTGCCGGTGAGGTAGTTGCCGGTGTCAAGGCCGAGCACGGTGATCACCGGGATGAGGGCGTTGCGGAAGCCGTGGCGTAGGATCACTGCTCGGCTGCCGAGTCCCTTCGCCCGCGCCGTGCGTATGAAGTCGCTCGACAGCACGTCGAGCATCGCGGCGCGGGTCATGCGCCCGAGAAACGCGATCGAGCGCATCCCGAGCGTGAGCGCCGGGAGCACGAGGTATGCCAGCCCGCCCGATCCCGACGGCGGCAGCCAGCGGAGCGCCACCGCGAATACCAGGATCAACAGCAGTCCCACCCAATACACCGGAAACGACACGCCCAGATAGGAAAGCAGCATCGCGATCCGGTCGAACGCCCCGCCGGGCCGCACCGCGGAGAGCACGCCGAGGGTGATGCCGGCGAGGGCCGCGAGCGTCATCGCCGCGAGCGCGAGCTCCGCGGTCTTGGGAAAACGCTCCTTCAGGTCCTGCGCGATCGGCCGCGCGGTGATGTAGGAGCGCCCCAGGTCGCCGCGCACGATGCCCCACACGTAGTGCCCGAACCGGGCGGGCAGGGGATCGTCCAGGCGCAGCTCGGCGCGCAGTCGGGCGATGGTGGCCGCGTCGGCGCGCTCGCCCACCATGGCGGCTACCGGGTCCCCCGGCGCCACGTTCAACAGGAGGAACGCCACGACGAGAACCCCGAGCAGGGTGGGCAGCGTCCCCAGCAGCCGGCGCCCGACCAGGCGAATCAATGGGACGCAACCCGCGCACGGGTCCAGCGCTGGCCGTTGAAGATGACGGGGATGTCCCATCCCGCCACATCGGGCCGCCGGGCCCAGAGGTCCTTCGGGAACCAGAGATAAAGCCACGGCGCGGCGCGGAACACGCGCTCGTCGATCCGGCGATAGAGATCGGTACGGCGGGCGTCATCGGTGGTGCGGCGGGCGCGCAGGATGAGGGAATCCGTGACCGGGTCCGAATAGAACGCATAGTTGCCGCCGGGGCCGAAGCTCCCCGAGTAGAACAGCGGATAGAGGAAGTTGTCGGCGTCGGGATAGTCGGCCCACCAATCGAGGATTACCATGTCGGTCTCCCCCTTGCGGGCCGCCTCGCGCTGGCTGGACGCGTCGCGCTCGACCAGCTCCACCCGCACGCCGACCGGCTCGAGCTGCGCCTGGATCGCTTGGGCGACGCGCGACAGCTCGACGTTCGCCGCGGCGCGCCACAACTGGAGGTCGATCCCGCCGCCATAGCCCGCGGCGGCGAGCAGCCGCTTCGCTTCCGCAGGATCGTAATCGTAGCCGCGGCGGCCGGTGTCGCTCCCCGCGAGGCCCGGTGGGATCGCGCCCCGGGCGAGGATGCCACGCCCGCCGTACACGCTTGCGAGCAACTCGGGGACGTTCACCGCGGCATTGATCGCCTGCCGCACGCGGACGTCCCGCAGCGGCCCCCGCCGGTTGTTGAGCGCCACGTACACAACCCGCAGCGCGGGCTTCTCGAGCAGCCAGGCGGGGTGCGCGCGGCGCCACCGCGCCGTCTCGCCGAACGGCACTTCCACGACCGAGAGCCGTCCCGCCTCGAACTCGGCCGCGCGCGTGAGCGGCTCGGGGATGATCCGCACGGCGAGGGTGTCGGCGGCGGGCGGGCCCTCCCAGTACCGCGGGTTCCGCGCGAAGAGGAGATAGTCGTCGTGTTGCCAAGCGACGAAGCGCCACGGGCCGGTCCCCACGGGGCGCTGGCCCAGCTCGGCAGGCGGCGGCGCCGGGACGACGCTCGCCACCGGCATGGCGAGGAACTTGGGAAAGATCGCCAGTGGCTGGGTGAGCTCGAAGGCGACCGCGGTGTCGCCCAGCGTCCGGATGCCCGTCACATCGCCGGCGCGCCCCGCCGCGTAGTCTTCTGCACCGGCGATTGGGTAGAGCGGCCAGGGACGGCCGCCCCTGGTCGCGGGCGCCAGCACGCGCACCAGGCTCTGACGCACGTCGGCGGCCGTGAGGGGGGTCCCATCGTGGAACTTGACACCCGGTCGCAGGTGAAACACGTACCGCCGGCCGTCCCGGTTCACGGACCAGCGATCCGCGAGCCCGGGCCCGAGATTGCCGTCGGGATCGAACCGGGTGAGCCCGTCGAACACGAGCGTCACCATCTCGCCCGTCGGCACGTCGGTCGAGAGCGCCGGGTCGAGCGAGCGGGGGTCGTAGGTCTCATAATAGGCGAGCGACGCGCGTCCACCCGCCCCACGTCCGCCGCAAGCGACGGTCGCAACTAGAGCGGCGAGGGTCAGTTCGGGGAACGCACGCATGGGGTCAGGTGTCGAAAAGGTTGACAGTGCGGCGGGAGTGCGCCAACATAGGGGACCGGCCCGACCGCGTCAATTGCGTGCCCTCGCTGCTCTCCTGCTCGTCGCGCTGTCCGCGGCGGCCCCCCTGCCCCTCGCCGCGCAGCAAGAGCCGCAGCGGGTGGTGCGCGACCTTTCCTTCGAGGGCAATCACGCGCTTGACGACTACACGCTCCGCACCGCCATCTCCACGTCCAGCTCGAGCTGGTTCGCGCGGGCTTTCCTCATCCGGTACTTCGGGCTCGGCGAGAAACGCTATTTCAACGAGCTCGAGTTCCGCCGCGACGTGATCCGGCTGCTGCTGTTGTACCGGCAGAGCGGCTACATGAACGTGGTCGTGGACACGCTCGTGCGCCGGGAGGATCGGGACGTCTACGTCACCTTCCGGATCTACGAGGGCGACCCCGTGCGTCTGACGAAGCTCGAGATCACGGGGTTCGACTCGATCGGCAGCGTGGCGGACCTGAAGCGCAGCCTGCCGCTGCAGGTGGGGGATCCGTTCAACCGGTTCCTGTTTCAGGCGTCGGCCGACACCATCGTCAGCCGGCTGCGGAACCACGGTTACCCGTTCGGGGACGTGCTGCGCAGCTTCGACGTGGACGTGGCAGGGCTGACGGCGCAGGCGACGCTCGAGGCGGTGCCGGGGCCCCGGATGCGCATCGGCGAGGTCGTGATCACGGGGGCGGACCAGGTGGACAGCGCGACCGTCCGCCGCATGCTCTCGCTCAAGCCGAACGACTGGTTCCGCCAGGATCAGCTGTATCGGACGCAGCGCGACCTCTACGGCCTTGGGATGTTCCGCTCCGTGAACGTCGCGCTCGCGGACACCGTGGCGCCGCGGGCGGGCGATTCGACGGTGCGGGTGGTGGTGCGGGTGATCGAGGCCCCGCGCCGCCGCATCCGGCTGGGCGCGGGCTACGGCTCGATCGACTGCTTCCGGCTGCAGGCCGGCTGGACTGCGTACGACTTCATCGGCGGGGCCCGGTCCCTCGATCTCACGGGGCAGCTGTCGAAGATCGGCGTGGGCGTCCCGACCAATGCAGGATTCGAGCGCAATGTGTGCCGCTTCCTGGACGGCGACCCGACCTCGGACACCGCCAACTACAACGCCACGGTGACCCTGCGCCAGCCCGCCTTCCTGTCGCCGCGCCACGCCGCCAGCTTCGCCGTGTTCGCCGAGCGGCGCTCCGAGTTCAAGGTGTACACGCGGCAGGCCGTCGGCGCCAACCTGGCGGTGACCCTGAACGCCCGTCGCAACATTCCCGTGGCGCTGGGTTACAGCTATTCCGTGGGGCGCACGACCGCGGATCCGGCGGTCCTGTGCTTGGTGTACCTCCTGTGCAACGTTTCCGATCAGACGTTCCTCACGAACCGGCGCCGCTTCGGCGCGGTGACGGTCTCGGGGGTGCGGGACCAGACGAACTCGGTGCTCGACCCGACGGCGGGGAGCCTCGTCACCGGCTCGCTGACGCACTCTTCCCGGCTGGTCGGCTCCGACTCGCTGTACGAGTTCAACCGCGGCCAGCTCCAGATCGCACGCTACTACCCGTTAGGCCGCCGCGGGGCGTTCGCCTGGCGCGTGCTCGGCGGCACGATCCTGCCGGCGCGCAAGATCTCGCTGAAGGGCCAGAGCCTGCGGTTCGTTCCGCCGGACCAGCGGTTCTACGGCGGGGGGCCCAACTCGGTGCGGGGGTACGCGCGCAACGAGCTCGGCCCGCGCGTGTACGTCACGGACTCGATTGAGGTGAACGGCAGCGACACGACGTACCGCAACCTCCGCGCGTCGCCCACCGGCGGGAACGCCGTCTTCATCGGGAATGCCGAGCTGCGGTTCGCGACGCCGCTCTTTCCCGATCGCATGCGCGTGGCGCTGTTCGTGGACGTGGGGCAGGTGTGGGAGCGGGACGACACGCTCAGCGCCATCAGCGGGGTGCGGGTCACGCCGGGGCTCGGGCTCCGCTTCGTGACGCCGCTCGGACCCGTGCGGCTCGACGCCGCGTACAATGGTCATGCGGCGGAGCCCGGCCCGCTGTTTCTTCAGAACAACGCAGACAGGAGCCTCTCGCTCGTGCCGGACGTGACGATCCGGCCCGGGTTGCCGCGCGGTTTCTGGCGACGGGTCGTGGTACAGTTCGCCGTGGGGCAGGCGTTCTGATGGTGCGCCGCTCCCTCGGCGTCGCGCTTTGGACCGTGGTCGGTCTGCTCGCCTGCTTCCTGGGCGCGCTGTCCGCGCTCGTGAGCACGGGCGCGGGCCGGGCGCTGGTGGCGCGAGTGACCGAGGACGCGCTGCGACGCGTGTTCACGGGCTCGGTCGAGGTGGGAGACGTCCACGGCGCGCTCCTCACCGGAGTGTCGCTTTCCCAGGTGCGGCTGTTCGATGCGGACACGACGCTCGTCGCTTGGCTGCCGCGCGCCGACGTGACGTACAATCCGCTCGACTTCGCGGCCGGGCGGGTGGTGCTGTTCGAGCTGCAACTGCGACAGCCGGTGATCAACATCGTGCAGCACCCGGGCGGGCGGTTGAACGTCGAGGAGCTGCTGCGGCTGGGCGGGGGGACCCTGGACACCGGCCGCCCCCCCCCCCGCCCCCATGGCCCCGCCACGCTGATCCTGTTCCGCAATGTGCGCATCGACGACGGCACCATCACGCTGCGGCTCCAGGCCGCGCGGTCCGCCCCGGGCGACACCGCGCTCGAGATCCAGAGCGGGGGCGTCAACGGTCGCCTGCGGATTCGGCGCTTCGAGCACGTCGACGCCCGCTTCGCCGCGCTCCAGATCTCGGCGCCCCGGGAACGGGGCATCCGCATCGATCTGACGCGGCTGGCCGTGGAGGCGAGCGACCCGCCGGTGCGGCTCGTGGACGTGGCGGGCCGGCTGCGGGTGGTGGGGGATTCGCTCGAGCTGAACGTGGCCCGGGCCCGGCTCCCGGCGTCGGCGCTGCGGGATGCGCGCGGCGTCGTCACCTGGCCGCACGGCACCATCCTGTACGACCTCCAGCTGCGGGCCGACTCGGCGACGCTGCGCGACTTTCCGTTCATCGACCAGCGGCTCGCCTCCGTGCCCGGCGCGGGCGTCGTGTCGGGCGACGTACGGCTGCGCTCACACGGCGCGCGGCTGCTCGAAATCGGGCTCGACCCGCTGCAGCTGTCGTACGGCGGCGGCACCCTGTCCGGTCATCTGACGGCCTTCAGCGCCGCCGACTCGGGGCTCGTCGCGTTGCGCGACGCGGACCTCCAGGCGCGGGACTTCGACCTCGAGTTCGCGCGGGCGTTCCTCGATACCCTACCATTCGCGGGACGGCTCAGCGGACACACGGTGGCGGGCGGCCGGCTCGCGGCGCTGGCCCTGGACGTCGACTGGGCGTTCCGGGACTCGGTCGTCCCCGGCTGGCCGGAGTCGCGGATCCGCGGTCGCGGCGAGGTGAACCTCAAGGCGACGGACGGAATTCATTTCCAACCCTTCGCGGTCGAAGCGTCGAGCGTCGACTTCGGCACCATCCGACGGCTCGTGCCGGCGGCCCGGCTGCACGGGATGCTGTACGCTACGGGCACCCTCACGGGGCCGCTCCGGAACGCGCAGTTCAGCGGCACCCTGGCACACAAGGACGGCGACCGGCCGCCCAGCAAGATCGCCGGCACCGTGCGGCTGGATGGCCGCGGCGACACCCTCGGGATCTACGCGGACGTGTCCGCCGACTCGGTCTCCTTCGACGGGCTGCGGGGCAGCTTCCCGGACTTGCCGCTCCAGGGGGCGGTCGCCGGTCCGGTGAAGCTCGCGGGCACGCTCCGCTCGCTCGAGACCCACGCCGACCTCCGCGGGCCGGGCGGTGCGCTTGAGGGGAACGGCGTCCTGGCGCTCGACCTGCCGCACTACGGCGCGCGGGGGTTCGTGCTGCGGGCGCGGGACCTCGACCTGGCGCGCTGGACGCGCGGGCGGGGGACGCCCGACTCCCGGCTCACCTTCAGCGTGGACGCGAGCGTCACCGGGGACAGCGCCGTGCCCCCCGCTGGTACCCTGCGCGCAGCGCTCGGCCCGTCGTTCCTGGCGGGCTCGCCACTCGACAGCGGCGCGGCGCTGCTGCGCTTTGCCGACCGCCGGGTGTACGTGGACTCCCTCAGGGTCGCCCAGCCCGGCCTGATCACGACCGGGTCGGGATCGCTCGGCTGGGCCCGCGGCACGCGCGGCACCCTGGCGCTCGACTTCGACGCCGACAGCCTCAGCTCGGTGGACTCGCTCGTCGCCTGGATCACCGGCGCCGTGGGGACGGGCGCGGGACCGGGGGAGGCGGGGACCGCGGCCGCCGACCCGCCGGGCGATGAGGGGGGCGAAGGAGCGGAGATGCTCTCGGGCTCGGCGCGCGTGGCGTTGATGCTGCAAGGCTCGCTCGACTCCCTGGGGCTCGAGGCACGGGCGAGCGGCGAGCGGGTCAAGTGGCGAGGGTGGGAGCTCACCTCGGGCCGGGCGCGGCTCGCCTGGCAGCCCGGTCCCACGCCCGCGTTCGCCGTCGAAGCGATGATCGACTCGCTGGCGCACGGCGTCCTGGGGCTCGCCGGGGCGAGCGCGGCCGCGCGCGGCACGCCCGATTCGCTGACCTGGTTCGCGCGCTCGCGCGCCGGTGGCGGCGGCGCGTTCCTCGCGGGCGGGCGCTTCGTGCGGCGCACCGATTCCGCGGGCGGCGTGGTGCGGCGCCTCGGCCTCGACTCCCTCGCCGTCCAGCTCCCCCGCGACGTGTGGGTGCTCGAGCGGCCGGTCGAGCTCGCCGTCACCGACTCGGCCGTGACGGTCAGCCATCTGGCGCTGCAGAGCGCGTACGGGTCGGGAAAGCTCGTGCTCGAAGGCGATCTGCCCACCCGGGGCCGGGCGAACGCGCACTTGCAGCTCGAGGGTTTCCCGCTCGTGGGCCTGTACACGCTGCTCGAGCAGGACACCGCGGGCGTGGGCGGCACGATCACGGCCACCGTCGGCCTGAGCGGCACGCGGGCGAATCCCGTGTCGAGCGGCGCGTTTTCGCTGACGAACGGCTCGTTCGCGGAGTTCCGCACGCCCTTCGTGGACGGCTCGTTCGACTATCACGAGCGGCGCCTCAGTGCGGCCGTGCATCTGTGGCGCTCGGGGCTCCAGATCCTCGCCGTCGAGGCCCACCTGCCCCTCGACCTGTCGCTCGTTCCGGTCGCGCGGCGCCAGCTCCCCGACACGCTGTCCGTGCGCGCTACGGCCGACAGCGTCGACCTCTCGGTGCTCGAAGCGCTCACCCCCAGCGTACAGCGGGTGGCCGGCGTGTTCTCGGCCGACGTCGGCATCGCGGGGACGTGGGACGCGCCGCGGCTGCGTGGCGAGCTGCAGATCGTCGATGCGGCGGCCACGATCTCGGCGCTCACGGTGCGCTACGAGGACTTGAACGGCCGCCTGGCCCTGTCGGGTGACACCATCGCGATCGAGGCGCTCTCGGCGCGGAGCGACCGGGGCCGGGCCGACGTGACCGGGGTCGTGCGGCTCGAGCAGCTCACCCATCCCGTGCTCGATCTCCGCATCGCGGCCGACCAGTTCAAGGCGCTCGACCTGAAGAACGACGTCGCCATCACCGCGAGCGGTCGGCTCGCGCTCCAGGGACCGGTGTTCGGAGCGACGCTCACCGGTCACGCGAAGGTCACCTCCGGGGTGCTGTATTTCGCGGACTTGGTGCAGAAGCGCATCGTGAACCTGGACGAGCTCGCCGACACCTCGCTCGCCTCCATCATCGAGCGGCAGCGGCTCGGCCCTGAGTTCCAGAACGTATTCCTCGACAGTCTCCGCATCAACGAGCTGGAGCTCGAGATGGGAAGCGACGTCTGGCTGCGCTCCGATGAGGCCAACATCCAGCTGGCGGGTACGGTCACCCTCTCCAAGCAGCGCAACGCCTATCTGATCAGCGGCACGCTGCAGGCGCCGCGGGGCACCTACCGCCTGAAGGTCGGCCCCGTCACGCGCGAGTTCGTCGTGTCGCAGGGGACGGTGCGCTACTTCGGCACGCCGGACCAGGACGCCGCGCTCGACATCGAGGCGAAGCACGTCGTGCACCCGGTCCCGACCCCGACGCAACGGAATCCCGAGGACATCACCGTGGTGGCGCACATCGGGGGCACGCTGCTCGTGCCGAAGGTGACGCTGGAAGCGGACAAGCGCGACCTGTCGCAGACCGAGCTCATCTCCTACCTGCTGTTCGGCAAGAGCAGCGTGGACCTGGCGGGCGACCAGGGCGGCATCGCCGACCAGCGGGCCCTGGTGCAGAGCGCCCTCTCGGTGCTGTCGGGAGAGATCGAGCAGACCATCGTGTCGGGCGGGGTGCCGGTCGACTACGTCGAGATCCGCCCGGCCGGCGGGGGCCAGGGAGACCCGCTCCTCGGGTGGCAGTTCGCCGTCGGCCGGCAGCTCGGGCCGAAGACGTTCCTCGTGGTGAACGCGGGCTTCTGCGAGGGGCGTCAGGTCGCCGTCGGGAACACCCTGGGGGTCTCGATGCAGTTCCGCATCAGCCCGGAGTGGCGGACGGAGGCGAGCTTCGAGCCGGTGCTGACCTGCGGCGATCCCGCCACCGAAGGGATCGGGGGCACGGTGCCGCGCCAGGTCGGGCTCGACCTCTTCTGGGAGAAACGGTACTAGTGGCCCGGGCGCTGCTGATCACGAACCCGGCGGCGGCGCGCACCGACGCGCGGGCCGTGGCGGCGATCCGCGAGACCCTGAACGGCGGCGGCTGGACCGTCGAGGTGCTCGCGACGGCGAAGGCCGGGGACGCCCGCCGCTTCGCCCGGGAAGCGGGCGACCAGGGCTTCGACGTGCTGGTGTGCTACGGGGGCGACGGCACGGCGATGGAGATCGCGGCCGGCGCCGTGGGAACCGGGCTGCCGCTCGGCCTGGTGCCCGGGGGCACGGGGAACCTGCTCGCCGGCAATCTGCGGCTGCCGCGCGGCGCGGCGGCGGCCGCCCGGGTGATCCTGCGCGGCCGGGCCGCGCCGATCGACCTCGGGGCGGTGGAGCGGGGCGACGGCACCCATTACTTCGCCGTCTGCAGCGGCACGGGATTCGATGCGCGCCTCATGGCCAACACGGCCGCGGCCGAGAAGCGCCGCTGGAAGATGGCGGCGTACGTGGCACGGGCGCTGGCCGCCCTCCCCAACGTCACGAGCCCGCTCCACCGCGTGACGGTGGACGGCGTCGCGCACGACCTGCCGGCGGCGCTGGTGCTGGTGGCGAACTGCGGCGAGCTGGTGCCGCCGTTCCTGCGGCTCCGCGACGACATTACCCCCGACGACGGCTGGCTCGACGTCCTGGTGCTCCGGGCGCACGGCACGCTCGAAAGCCTGCGGGCGTTCGCGGAGCTGCTGCGGCGGCCCACCAACGGCGCGCGCTGGCTGTGGTTCGGGCGGGGCCGGGAGGTGCGCGTCGAGGTCCTCGAGGGCCCGGCGCGCCCGATGCAGCTCGACGGCGAGCCCTGGGGGGAGACTCCCTTCGAAGCGCGCCTCCTGCCCGCGTCGCTCAACGTCCTGGTGGATCCGGAGACGACACCCGTGCGGATGTCCCGCGGTGGCTGACAGCGTCCTGCTGATCGACGACGACGCCGACCTGGGCAAGGCGCTGGGCGACTACTTCGACCGGCTCGGCTTCGAGGTCTCCCGCGCGGAGACCGGCGAGACGGGCCTCGACGAGTTCGAGCGGGTGCGGCCCGAGGTAGTGATCCTCGACCTCCACCTGCCGGATGCGGGCGGGCTCGACGTGCTGGAACGGCTGCGCTCGCGCGGCGGCTCCGTCATCCTGCTCACGGGGCAGGGTGACATCGAGACGGCCGTGCGCGCGATGCAGCTCGGGGCCGAGCACTTCCTCACGAAGCCGGTCGACCTGAACCATCTCGGCGCCGCCGCGGCGCGGGTGGTGGAGAAAGCGCGCCTGACGCGCGAGAACGAGCTGCTGCGCGTCCGGGCGCACCTGGCCGAGGGCCTCGATTCGCTGGGCGTGTCGCCCGCGATGCGCGAGCTGGCGCGCCAAGTCGAGCTGCTGGGGGCGAGCGAGCGCACTACGGTATTGCTCACGGGCGAGAGCGGCACCGGCAAGGGCTGGGTGGCGCGGCTCGTCCACCGGCTGAGCGCACGCGGGCCGGGCCCCTTCGTCGAGGTGAACTGCGGAGGGCTCTCCGCCACGTTCCTCGACTCGGAGCTGTTCGGCCACGAGAAGGGCGCCTTCACCGACGCGAAGGAGCTCAAGCAGGGCCTGTTCGAGCTGGCGGACCGCGGCACCATCTTCCTCGACGAGATCGGCGAGCTGGCGCTCGAGCTCCAGCCCAAGCTGCTCAAGGTGCTCGAGACCAAGACGTTCCGTCGCCTGGGCGGGACGCGCGAGATCACGGTGGATGTGCGGCTCGTCGCCGCGACGAACCGCGACCTGTTGAGCGACGTGAAGGCGGGCCGGTTCCGCGAGGACCTGTACTACCGGCTCAACGTGCTCCCGATCCACCTGCCGGCCGTGCGCGATCGGGCGCGCGAGGACCGGCTGGCGCTACTCACGCGCATTCTCGCGGCGCTGCACGCGGAGCTCCCGGGCTGCCCCAGCGCGTGCACCTCGGAGGCGCTCGACCGCTTGCTGTCGGCGCCGTGGCCGGGGAACATCCGGGAGATGCGGAACGTCGTGGAGCGCGCCATGATCCTGGGGCAGGGCGGCCCCGCGATCAGCGTGGAGCACCTGCCGGCGGACCTGCGCAAGGGCGCAGCGGGAGGGGCCGTGGGCGGGACAGGGGGAGACCGGCGGCACGTGCCGCAGACGCTGGCCGACGTGGAGCGGCTGCAGATCGAGAAGACGCTGCGGTTCCACGACGGCAACCGCACCCGCAGCGCGCACGAGCTCGGCATTTCGCGCGCGACGCTGATCAATAAGATTAAGGTCTACGGGCTCGACCTCTGAGGCGGACTATGACCGACAAGCCGAAGCTGATGGAGCACGACGCGATGGTGTGCCGCTACTGCGGCAACGAGGAACGGGCGTCGGAGGGCTACCCCTGCTCGGACTGCGGGACGTTCCTCTGTCTGATCTGCTCGTTCCGCGGGATCACGCGCTGCAAGGCGTGTGAGGAGAAGGCGAAGGCCGCGCAGCAGGCCTAAGCGCCCGCTCCCCCGCCGCGCCGCTTGCGCACCTCGCGCGCCACGTCGTCGGGCGACGTGCCCAGCTCCTTCGCCAGCTTCTTGATCGCCGCGTCGGACCCCTGCCACTCGCCGGCGGCCGCCAGCGCGTCGAGCGCGACGTCCTCGACCAGCGTGGTGCGCTCTTCCAAGTCGCGCGTGCGCACCGCGACCTCGCGCGCCAGCCACTGCTCGAGCTCGCGGCGCTCGATCTCGAGCTGGCGCTGGCGCAGCGCCCCTTGCAACGACATCTCGAGCTCGTCCAGGTCCACCGGTTTGATGAGATAGTCGTACGCGCCGAGCCTCAGACACTCGATCGCGGTGCGCGGCTCGTCGATCGCCGTCAGCATGATGATCGCGAGGTCGGAATCGACGGTCAGCGCCTTGGGGACCAGCTCGACGCCGGTCATGTTGGGCATGCGGATGTCCGAGAGCATGAGCTGCGGCTGCTCGGCCGCCTGCCGGTCGAGCGCTTCGGCGCCGCTCGCCGCCTGGAGCACGCGGTAGCCGAGGCGGGTGAGAAAGCGGTCGAGCGCCTGGCGGATCCCGTCCTCGTCGTCCACCACGAGGATGGTGGTCGCGGGCGTCTGCGCGTCGGGCTTGGTCATATGAAGCGCTAACGTACGTACCCTCCACAACCCGAGCAAGCCAAGCTATCTTCGCACTCGCATGATGTCCGGCGCAGCCTCGCCCTCTCCCGCCCGCCCCTCCTCCCCCGCCTCCCTTACCGCGGTGCGCGGCCTCAGCGTGGGGCACTGGACCGACCTCGCGCGGGCCACGGGATGCACGGTGGTGCTCGCGCCGGAGGGCGGGATGCGCGGCGCCTGCGCCGTGCGCGGCCGCGCGACCGGGACACGCGAGCTCGACGCCCTCCACCCCCGCCACTTGGTGGGCCACATCGACGCGATTCTCTTGACCGGCGGGTCGGCCTACGGCCTGGGCGCCGCCGACGGCGTGATGCGCTGGCTGCGCGAGCGCGGCCGCGGCTTCCCCGTCGGCCCGGCGGGCGTGGTGCCCATCGTGCCCACGGCGGTGATCTTCGACTTCGACCTCGCCCCCGGCTCCAAGGCCGACCGCTGGCCCACGGCGGACGACGCCTATCGGGCGTGCGCCGCCGCCGGGAGCGACATCGCCGAAGGGACGGTGGGCGCGGGAACGGGCGCGACGGTGGGGAAGGTGCTGGGACCGCGTCGCGCCATGAAGGGCGGCGTCGGCACGTGGGCGTCGCGCGGCGAGGGGGACGTCGTGGTGGGCGCGCTGGTGGTGCTGAACGCCGTGGGCAACATTCTCGACGGCGCGGGGCGGGTCCTCGCCGGTGCCCGCGGACCCGATGGAGAGTTCGCCGACGCGCTCGCGTACCTGGCCGCGGGCGGCGCGCCGTTCGGCGCCACGCCGAACACCACGCTCGCCGTCGTGGCGACGAATGCCGCCCTGGACCGCGTCGGGCTCGAGAATGTGGCGCATGCCGCGGGCGACGCGCTGGCACGCCGCATCGTGCCCTACGGCACCGCGTTCGACGGTGACGTCGTGTTCGCGGTCAGCACGGCGACCCTGGCGGTCCCCCCTCGCACCCCGCTCCAGGTCGAGGCGCTCGCGGCGCTCGCTGTGCCGGAGGCGGTGGAGCGCGCCGTGCGGCTGGCGCGCGGCGTGCGCGACATCCCCGGCCTTGCGGACGGGGGTGGAAAGGGGGGGAGCGCGCGGTGAGCGAGCATCTCGCGCGCGACGTCTCGGACGTCGCGCGCAAGTACGTCCCCGATCCGCGCCTCGGCGTCTTCGAGGTCGCGGTGCGCCCCGCCGGCGAAGGAGGAACGGGGGGGGCGCTCGCGGGGTGCACCACGAGCCGCGACGCGCTCGCCGCGCTGCGGCGCATCGCCGCCGACGCCGGGCTCGCCGCCGACGTGCGGCTGCTGCCCGACGCCTCGGTGAGCGACGAGCCCGCCGCCGTGGTGACCGCCGCCGCGGCGCCGCTGCTGCGTGAGCCGCGTGCGTCGGCCGAGCGGGTGAGCGAGGCGCTGCACGGCGAGACGCTAGCGGCGCTCGAGCGCCGCGAGGGCGCCTGGCTCCGCGTGCGGGCGGCCGATGGCTACTACGCGTGGATCCCCGCGGGGTACGCGGCCACGGGCTCGTCCGACTGGGCGGCGGACTGGGAGGGTCGGGCGACCGCGCGCTCGCTCGGCGCCGAGCTGCGGTGCGAGGACGCGCGCTTCCGACTTCCCGTCGGCGCGCGGGCCGCGTTGCAGCGCCGCGGCGGGCAGGTGGAGACGGCGGACGGGCGGATGTGGAGCCTCGTCGCAGGGGCGGTGCGTCCGGAGCTCGAGGCGCGGGCGGAGGCGCGGCTGCTCGCGCCGCCTGAGTGGGCGCTGCGCTGGTACTCGGGCGCGCCCTATGCGTGGGGTGGTCGCACCGAGTGGGGCGTCGACTGCTCGGGCTTGGTCCAGGCGACGTACGCGGCGCGCGGCGTCGCGCTGCCGCGCGACAGCGACCTGCAGGCGCTCGCGGGCCGCGAGGTGCGGATCGACCCGCAGGGCGTCGGCTACGAGGCGGGTGACGTGCTTTGCTTCGCCGACGGTCGGCGCATCTCGCACGTAGCGCTCTGGGCCGGGGCGGGGCGTATCGTGCACGCCGCGCTGTCTCGCGGGGGCGTCGCCTCGGACGACTTGTTTGCCGACATCCCGACGGCGAAGCGGCTGCGGGATTTCTTGGTAGTGGTTAGGCGGATAGTCGGATAGGCGGATAGTAAGATTCCGCGTTTCTATCCGCCTAACCGCCTATCCGCCTATCTTTCTCGCATGCGCCTCGTTCTCTTCGACATCGACGGCACCCTCCTCTGGACCGACGGCGCGGGCCGGCGGGCGATCCATCGCGCGCTGCTCGACGAGGCCGGGACGGCGGGACCGATCGAGCACTACCGCTTCGACGGCAAGACTGATCCGCAGATCGTGCGGGACCTGCTGTCGCTCGCCGGCCATCCGGCGGCGGGGGACGACGCCCGCATCGCGGCGGTGTGCGGCCGCTATGTGGAGCACCTGCGCGCCGAGCTCGCGAAGCCGACCCAGGCGACGAAGCTGATGGCAGGCGTCGCCGAGTTGCTTGCCGCCTTGGGGCCGCCGGAAGCGGCGGGGCGCGCGCTCGTGGGACTGCTCACCGGCAACCTCGCGGTGGGCGCCGCGCTGAAACTGGAGTCGGCCGGGCTCGACCCGGCGCGTTTCCGGGTGGGCGCGTACGGCTCGGACTCGTCCCGTCGGTCGGACCTGCCGGCCGTGGCGGCGGCGCGGGCCAACGCGCTCACCGGGCGGACGTTCCGGGGTACGGAGGTGGTGATCGTGGGCGACACGCCGGACGACGTGGCGTGCGGCCGGCCCATTGGCGCGCGCAGCGTAGCGGTGGCCACCGGCTCCTACGACGTCGCCACGCTGAACGCAGCGGGCGCGACGTACGTGTTCGCGACGCTCGCTGACACACCCGCGGTGCTGGAGGCGATCCTCGCGTGAGCGCGGCCCCGGGTGCCCCGGCGGACGAGCTGGAGCTCAAGGCCCGCGTCGAGCACCCCGAAGCCCTGCGTGCCGCGCTGGCGCATGCCGGCGCGGCGCTCGAGTTCCAGGGCGACATGATCGACCGGCGGTTCGACCGCCGCGGCGCGCTCGGCCGGCGCGACGAAGTGCTGCGGTTGCGCGTCTTCCGGCCCGCTGAGGGGTCGTCCGCGGCCGCCTACGGGATGCTCGGCTGGAAGGGCCCGCACTCGAAACAGGACGGCTATCGCCACCGCGCGGAAGCGGAGGCGCGGGTCGCCGATCCCGAAGCCGTCGTGACGATTCTCGAGCGCCTGGGCTTCACGGTGTCGCTCCGCATCGAGCGCCGCGTCGAGGTGTGGCGACTGGGGGACGCGGTGCTGCGGCTCGAGACGTATCCCGCGATGGACGTGCTGCTCGAGGTGGAAGGAGAGCCGTCCGCGATCGAGCGCGCGATCGCCGCCACCGGGCTGCCGCGCGAGCGGTTCCTCCCCGAGTCGCTGCCCTACTTCGTCGCCGCTTACGAGGCCCGGACCGGGCGCGCCGCCCTGCTCGCGCGATGAGCGCCTCTCCCCCCCCGCTCAAGATCCCGATGCCGCTCCGCGTTCCGGAGCTCGCGCCGTCGCTCGGCCGCCTGCTCGTCCCACGGCGGCTCGAGCCGCCTTGGGTGCCCCTCGACGACGTGCGCGAGGAGCTGGCGACGGGCGTGCTGGAGCTCGGGGGCGAGGCGCGCGCGGCCGCGGTGCGCGAGGAGCGCGAGCGCGTGCTCGACGCCGTGAGCCGGCGCGCGTGGCTCGGGGCGTGGGAGCGCGCCGTGCGGCGGGCGGGAGAGCGAGTCAGCGCGGCGGTCGACGCGGAGTTGGAGCACGCCGCGCGGCGGGTGCGGATGCCCCGGCTGCTGCGGCGGCGGCGTCTGCTCTCGCCGTCGGAACAGCGCGCCATCGCGGCGCGCCTCGCGTCCGGGGGCGAGGGCCTCATTGCCGCCCTCGACGCGCTCGACGCCGCCGCCGCGCAGGCGCGCGACGCCAGCGTCCTCGACAAGGTCGCGCACGCGGAGTGGCAGGAGGCGCTCCGCACGGCGGCGCGGCGGCTCGAGGCCGCGTGGCTCAGCCTCGAGGCCGGCGTGGCGGACGAGCAGCGGCGCTGGGCCGGGGAGGTCGAGGCGGTCGCGCGCTGGCGGCCGCCGCTCTGGCCCGTGCTCGCGCTGGGAGTGCCGCTCGCTGCGGCCCTCATCTGGGTCGGGCTGGTGCTCGGCGGCTACCTCCCCGCGCCCGCGTGGCTCGCGGCGCGCCTCGGATTCTGACGTCCCCCCGCTCCCCGTGAGCGCGATCGGGGTCGGTGTCGATCTCGTCGAAGTGTCCCGCGTCGCGGCGATCATCGCCGACAAGGGGGCGCGGGTGTTCGAGCGCCTCCTCACTCCCGCCGAGCGCGCCTATTGCGAGAGCCGGCCCGATCCCGCGACCCACGTGGCGGTGCGGCTCGCCGCGAAGGAAGCCGTCTACAAGGCGCTCCAGGGGAGCGACGTGGCGCGTGGGATCGGGTGGCGTGAGATCGAAGTCATCCGTGCGCCCGACGGCCAACCCGACGTGCGGCTCACCGGCCTCGCCGCCGAGCGGGCCCGCACGCTGGGCGTGAGCCGGGTGCTCTTGTCGCTGTCGCACACCCATCAGGCGGCGGTCGCCGTAGTGGTGCTGGATCACGGCAGTTGAATTCCCGACAAAATCACTCTAGTTTCTTGACACCTCGTTCCTGAGACTCTTCCCATCTACCGCAAGCCCTTTGTCTTCTTGCTGTTGAGCGTCTGTGTCGCGGCCCTCCCGGCCCCGGCGGCAGCGCAGGGGAGCGACTCCCTATCCGTGGCGCGCCGCATTGTGGCCGCAACCTCCCTCGCCGCCAAGGAGTATGCGACCGGCGTGCCGGCCCGTGGCGGCCGGGTGCTCGCGCCCGCCGAGGTGGACGAGGCCAAGCAATTCCTCGACGGGGCCCGCGCCGACGTCGGGGGACTGCCGGCCGCCGTGCGGGCCGCGACGGACAGCGGGCTCGTGGCGCTGCGGGCCCTGATCGAGCGGGTGGCTCCGCCCGACTCGGTCGCCGAGCGCGCCGCCACGCTGGTCCAGCGCATCGCCGCCGCGGCGGGCGGCGCGCTCGACCCCTTCCCGCTGCGGCCCCCGGCGCTGGCGCGCGGGGCGGCGGTCTACACGGAGCAGTGCGTACAGTGTCACGGTGCGACGGGGCTGGGCGACGGGCCCAAGGCCAGGCACCTCGAGGGCCCTCCGCCCGCCAGTCTCGCCGACCGCGCCGCGATGGGCACCGTCTCGCCGGTGGACGTGTACCGCAAGGTCACGATCGGCGTAGCGGGCACCGCGATGCCCCAGTTCGAGGAGACGCTCTCGCCCGAGGATCGCTGGGCGGTCGCCACGTACGTGGCGACGTTGCGGGCGGACGACCAGCGGGTGCGCGAAGGCGAGGGGCTGTACACGGCGCAGTGCGCGTCCTGTCATGGCGGGACGGGCGGCGGGGACGGGGTGCTCGCGGCGTCGCTGTCGGTGCGGCCGCCCGCGCTGCGGGACCTGGCGGTGCAGGGCCGGTTCTCCGACGGCGAGCTCGAGCAGTTGATTCTGCGCGGCCGGCCGGGCACGCCGATGCCCGGCTTCGCGCGCGCCCTGGACCGGGAGCAGGCGGCCGAGGTCGTCGCCTTCCTGCGGGTGCTTGTCACCGCCGAGCGCCAGCGGTACCAGGCGTCGCCCGCGGCCGCGACCTTCGCGGCGGTGCGGCGCCAGCTCGACTCGGCGGTGGCGCTCCGCTCCGACAAGCTCGCATTCGACGCGTACCTCACCTTCGAGCAGGTGGAAACGGACGTCCGGGCGAAGAACGCCGCGCTGGCGGGCGAGCTGGAGGACGCATTCGCCGCGTTGCGCGCGCGGGCGGCGGCGGGCGCCGGCCCGGCCGACCTGGACGCCGTTCACGCGCGGCTCCTCGGAGGGCTCGAGCGGGCCGAGCGGCTCGTGGCCGACAGGAGCTCGGGCGCGAATCTGTTCATGCAGTCGTTCGTGCTGCTCTTGCGGGAGGGGTTCGAGGCCATCCTCATCGTGGCGGCGCTGATGGCCTTCCTTGCGAAGGCGGGCGCGCTGGAGCGGCGGCGGCACGTGGCGCAGGGCGCCTGGGCCGCGGTCGCCGCGAGCGTCGTTACCGCCGTGGTGGTCGAGCTGCTGTTCGAGATCACGCCGGGCCAGCGCGAGACGCTCGAGGGCGGCACCATGCTGCTCGCCACCGCCGTGCTGTTCTACGTGAGCTACTGGCTGCTCTCGAAGATCGAGGTGGCCAAGTGGAGCGCGTTCGTGAAGGGACGGATGGAGGACGCGCTCTCCACCGGCTCGGCCTTCGCGCTGTCGTCGGTCGCGTTCCTGGCCGTGTACCGCGAGGGGTTCGAGACGATCCTGTTCTACAAGGCGCTGCTCACCTCGGCCACCGGCGCGGGCACGGCGGCGGTGCTGGCCGGAGTCGTCGTGGCGTCCATAGCACTCGTCGGCGTGTTCGTGGCGATCAACCGATTCGGCGTGAAGGTGCCCCTCAAGCCGTTCTTCGCGGTGACGAGCGCGATGCTCTACTACATGGCGTTCGTGTTTGCGGGGAAGGGGATCGCGGATCTCCAGGAGGCGGGGCTGGTGCGCACGAGCGTGGTGGAGTGGGCCCCGCGCATCCCCGTGCTCGGGATCTATCCGACCGTGCAGTCGTTGGCGCTCCAGCTGCTGCTCATTGCGCTGCTGCTGGTGGCGGTCGTCTTTCTGCACCGCAATCGCATTATCGCTTCCCAGGAGCGGCGGCGGCCGTCTTTTCCGTAGGCCGCTGGAGCGCGGCAGTGACGAGCGCCGTCACGGGCTCGCGCCACCGCCGCAGCAGATACACTCCCATGAGGATGAGCCCCACGCTTGTGAGCTGGGCGAGCGAGAGCGGGCCGAACACCCGGTCGTCCTTGGCGCGCACGAATTCCACCAGAAACCGCTCCGCGCCGCCGAGCACCAGGTACATCCCGAACAGCCATCCCGTGCCGTGGCGGTGGTCGCGCCGCCGCCAGAGCCACCAAAACACGAGCAACAACAGCGCCGTCTCGTACAGCTGCGTGGGGTGGACCGCGACGACCTCGGCCGGGTTCGTGCCGGGCGGAAACGTCACGTGCATCTGCTCCAGGTTCGCCACGGTCGTCGGGGGAAGCCCCTCGGGGAACTTCATCGCCCACGGGAGGGTGGACGGGATCCCGTAGTCGTCGTTCACGAGAAAGCAGCCGACGCGCCCCAGGGCGTGCCCGAGCGGCACGGCGGTCGCCGTGAGCTCGCAGGTCCAGCGCGCCGGGACACCCTTGCGCCAGCCGTTGAGCAGGACGGCGACGACGCCGCCGAGGAAGCCGCCGTACCAGACGAACCCCCCGCGACGGAACAGCGAGTCCCACTCTCCCGAGAACAGCACGTACCACAACTTCGCCCCGATGATGCCGCCGATCACGGCGGCAAAGATGATGTCGGCGGCGTAGTCCTCGTTCATGCCGCGGCTCTTCAGGTCGACCTGGATCGACCACATCGCCATGAAGAAGGACACCATCATCATCAGGCCGTAGCCCGTGATGGGAAGGGGCCCGAGGTGGAGCGTGAACGGATAGATCGTCATAGGCGCGAGGAGTGAGAGGGCGAGACGCGGGCCGGGGGAGCCGGCTCGAGTCCCGGCAGCGGCAGATCGGCGCGGGCGTCGAGGGTCCAGTCGCTGCGCTCGCCCAGGCCGAGGCGGTACCAGCCAGCGCGCGCGATCATCGCGGCGTTGTCGGCATTCAGCCGTGGGCTCGCGACCGCGACGCGCGCCCGTCCGGAGAGCCGCTCGGCGGCGAGCGCGGCGAGGGCGCGGCTGCACGCCACGCCGCCGCCCAGCACCGCCGTTCGGTAGCCGGTGGCGCGCACGGCGCGCTCCAGCTTGGTGACGAGCACGTCGAGCACCGCGTCCTGGAACGCCCGGGCCAGGTGTGGCCGGTCCCGCTCCAGATCGCCGCTCGCCCGGACCGCGTGCAGCACGGCGGTCTTGAGCCCGGAGAACGAGAACTCAAACCCGTCGTCCCGCATCGGGCGCGGGAACGTGAAGCGCGCCGGGTCGCCGTGCGGGGCCAGCCGCTCGATCGCTGGCCCCCCGGGATACTCGAGGCCAAGTAGCGTCGCGACCTTGTCGAACGCCTCGCCCGCCGCGTCGTCGCGCGTCTGGCCCAGCAGGCGGTAGCGCCCCCAGGCCGGGACGTCGAGCAACAGCGTGTGACCGCCCGACACGAGCAGTGCGACGAACGGCGGCGCCAGATCGGGATCTTCGATCGCCGGCGCGAACAGGTGACCCTCCATGTGGTGCACGCCGATCAGCGCGCGCCCCCCGGCGTAGGCGAGGGCCTTGGCGTACACGACGCCCACCAGCAGGGCGCCCGCGAGGCCGGGCCCCTGGGTCACCACGACGGCGTCCACGGCGGTCCAGGTCACCCCGGCTTCGGTGAGCGCGCGGGCCACGACTGCAGGCAGCGCCGTGAGGTGGGCCCGGCTCGCGAGCTCGGGCACCACCCCCCCGAACACTTTGTGCACGTCCTGCGACAGGATGACGAGGCTCGCCAGCTCCGGCCGCCGTTGCTCGCCGACGAGCACGGCGGCGGAGGTCTCGTCGCACGACGTCTCGATGCCGAGGACGACCTCAGCCACGGCCGGTCCGGCGCTTCAGGCCCACGGAGTCGGGCACGGCACGCGCCCGGACGCCCGGCGGTGCGGTGACGGTGAGCCGGGCGTAGGCACCCGGCCCCGCCTTGCCGACGAGGTGCGCCACGACGCGCACGCTGTCCTTGGTAAGCGTATTCACCTTTGATTCGGGCCCCCGCACGGACACCGACACCCGCTCGGGCGACAGCAGGAAGCCGGTGAAGCCCGAGGCCGCCGTGGTGACGGGGACGCCCGGGATCGAGCGCTCGATGACCGCGACGACTTCGCCGGCGACCCGCACCTCCTTGGGCGAGATGCGCACGATGCCGAGCAGTGCGGTGTCGATCGGGACAGTGCGGAAGAACGGGCCCGTGACGCTCGAGATCTCGATCGAGAGGGTGGTGACGGAATCGATCCGCGCCAGGCTCTTTTCCGGCCCGATGAGGTGGGCGAGGTTGGGGACGATCGAGAACCCGCGCAGCACGTACCCCGAATCCGCTTCGACCTTCACGCGCGGTGCGATCTTCACGTCCTTGGTGCCCACCGAGTCCAGGACCACATCGAAGTCGCGGGGCGTGATGTCCGCCACCTGCACGTCGGTGCCCTTGGGAATCTCCACGTCGGCGGGCTGCAGGTGGACGTGCCACACGGACGCCGAGAACGTGTCCGGCACCACCCGGTGGATCACGTGGGAGATCGACCGGAGCTTCATCACCTCCGTCCCCTTGCCGATGATCACGACCGTGACGTTCGCCGGCTGCTGCCGGATGCTGCGACCGGGCGGGACGGCGACGGCGACGTGCATCGCGAGGCTCTGCGTCAGCGGCTGCTGCGCGGCCACCGCGACGTACAGCATGATCGCGAAGAAGATGGCCGCGAGCTTGATCGGCCAGTTCCGCACGAACAGCTGACCGATGCTAATCGCCATCGGGGCGCTCCGCGATCAATCGCCGGATGAGGGCTTCGTTCACCGGGCCGTCCCATTCCGAAGGCCCGATCACCTTCTTCACAATCACGCCGTGCCGGTCGATCACCCAGCTCTCGGGCACGCCCGTCGTCTGGTAGGACCGCTGGATGGCGCCGGACTGATCGTGCAGGATGTCGAACGAGAGCCCCAGCTCGCGCGCGAACGCGGCGACGACCGAGTCGCCGCCCTCATCGACGCTCACCGCCAAGATCTTGAAGTCCTCCCCTCCGCCGAGCCGTTGATGCAGGCGCTCCATGGAGGGCATCTCGACGCGGCACGGCTGGCACCACGTCGCCCACACGTTGAGCAGGACCACCGTGCCGCGGTAGTCGGCCAGCGTGACGCGGCGGCCGGTCGCCAGGCTCGTGGCCCGGAACTCGGGGGCCCGCGATCCCACGGCGACGAGATCGATCTGCGGCCGGATCTTGATGACGAGCGCGGTGCCGAACACGAGCGCCGTCACGATCCCGATGCCGACCGTCCACTGACGCGGGTGGCTCATACGGTCACCAAACAGCGGCGCTTGAGCTCCCGCACTTCGCGCCCGGGGTCGGGGCTCGCAAACACCGCGTTGCCGGCGACGAACGTGTCCGCCCCCGCCGCGTGCGCCGCCGCGATCGTGTGCGGGGTGATGCCCCCGTCCACCTCGAGAAACGCGCGCGAGCCGTGCGCGCTCAGGAGCTCCCGGGCGCGCCGGATCTTGTCGTTCGACGCCGGCAAATACGTCTGCCCGCCGAAGCCGGGATTCACGGTCATGAGCAGCAGCAGGTCCAGGTCCGTGAGCACTTCCTCCGCGAGCGCGAGCGGCGAGGCGGGGTTGAGCGCCAGGCCGGCGAGCATCCCCCGCTGGCGCGCCGCCGCGAGCTGCCGCTGCACGTGCACCGTGGCCTCGGGGTGGAACGTGAACACCGACGCGCCGGCCGCGGCGAACGGCTCGAGGTAACGCTCCGGCTCGACCACCATGAGGTGCACGTCCAGCGGCTTGTCCGTGAGCTTGCGCAGCGCCTCGATCATCGGCACGCCGAACGTCAGGTTCGGCACGAAGCGGCCGTCCATGACGTCCACGTGCAGCCAGTCGGCACCGCCCGCGAGCACACCCTCGACCTGCTCGGCAAGCCGGGTCAGATCCGCCGACAGGACGCTCGGCGCGATGCGGATGCCCCCCCTGCCCCCCCCGCCCCCCCCTCCCCTCCCGCCGTTCGTCATTGTGGGCTCCGGGCCACGACGATGTCCACGACTGTGCCGGGCGCGGCGAGCGTGCTCGCGGCCGGCTTCTGCGCTACCACCGTGCCGGGGTTCGCGTCGCTGGTGCGCCGCCGGGTCACGGTGCCGAGCTGGAGGCCGTCGAGCTCGAGCCGCGTGCGAGCGTCAGCCTGCGACATCCCGAGCAGGTCGGGCACGGGGATCGTAGGCGCCCCCCGGCTCACCACGACCGTCACCGGCGCGCCCGGCGGCAGCACGCTCGTGGCGGGCGGTCGCGTCACCATGGCGATGCCGCGCGGCGCGGCCGCCTGCACCGACTCCACCTGGCTCACCGTCAGACCCGCAGCCGCGATCAGCCGCTCCGCCAGGTCCCCGTCCAGCCCGGCCACGTCCGGTACCGGAATCTTGGGCGGGCCGTCGCTCGACACCAGGGTCACCCGCAGCCCGGCGGGGGCGCTCACGCCGGGCGGGGGGTCCTGCCAGATCACCGTCCCCTGCGGCGCCGTGGGGTGCGGCTCGGAGCCGCCGTCCTGGACCTGGAGCCCGGCGTTCCGGATCTGCACCGACGCCTCCGGGAGCCACAACCCCAGGACGCGGGGGACGACCTGATGACCGTGCAGCAGCGGCGCCGGGAACAGCACCAGGTACGCCGTGAGGTAGCCCGCGAGCACGGCACCCAGCAGGGCGAGCCCCCAACGTCGGGCGCCGAGCGCACCCAGCTCCGGCAGCCTCCATTCACCGAGCGGCGCGAGGTGGCGGCGGATCCGCATCACAGGGTCCGCACCAGCCGCGCCGCGTACGCGCCGTCCACGGCGTGGTGCTGCGGTAGGGTCTGGAAGTCGCCCTCTGCCGTGAGCAGCTCGGCGGGCACCGCGCCGGGACGCGCGCGGGCGAACGCCGGGTGGCGCGCCAGGAACTCGTTCACGATCTCGCTGTCCTCCTCCGGCTCGAGCGAGCACGTCGCGTAGATGAGCAGCCCGCCGCGCTTCACCAAGGGCGCGGCCGCGGCGAGCAGCGCCAGCTGGCGGCGGGCGGCGCGCGCGATCGTTCCCTCCGCCACACGCCAGCGGGCGTCCGGGTGGCGCGCCATGGTCCCCGTGGCGGAGCAGGGGGAGTCCACCAGGACGGCATCGAGCGTCCCCGCGGCGAACGGCGCCGACAGAAGATCGGCGAGGGCGATGCGGATCGCCACTCCCGCGCGCCGCGCCGTCTCGGCCAGCCGGCCGATCCGGTCGCGCCGCGCGTCGCCCGCCACGACCCGGGCTCCCAGCCGCTCGAGCGTCACTGCCTTCCCTCCGGGGGCGGCGCAAGCGTCGTATACCAGCGCGCCCCGCGGAATCGCGGCGTAACGACACAACAGCGCGTGGGCGGGGTCTTGTACGATAAAACCACCTTCTGCATACCCCGGAAGGCGAGCAGGGAGCAGGGAGCTGGGAGCAGTCACCTGGAGTCCCGCTCCGAACGGCGCCTCTCGTACCCCGTAGCCAGCTTCTTTGAGCCGACGGGACAACAACGTGGCGTCCCAGCGCGCCAGCTGGAGTGTGAGCCGCGGCTTCGAGTCGTTCCAGGCCAACAAGCGGTCAGTTGCTTCGTTGCCGAAGTGCGTCCGCCAGCGCGCGACGAGCCATGGCGCGTGGGTCTCGCCTGCTCCCAGCTCCCCGCTCCCTGCTCTCGCAAGGCGCCGCAGCGCCTGATTGACGAACCGCGCGGCCGGCTCCCCCGCCGCTTCGCGGGCCAGCTCCACGCTCGTCGACACGGCGGCGTACGCGGGTACGCGTGCCAGCGCGCGCAGCTGGTAGGCGCCCAGCCGCAGGATATCGTGGAGCCGGGAATCCGTGGTGGCGAGTGAGAACAAGCGATCGAGGCGGGCGCGCTGCCGCAGCACGCCGGCGGCGAGCTCGTGGGCGAGCCGCCGGTCCCGCTCGGCGAGTGACTCCTCCCCGAGGACCCGGTCGCGCGCCGTCTGGAACGTGGCGCCGGAGCGCACGGCCTCGAGGATCTGCAGCGCCGCGCGCCGCGCGGCGGTGGCGCTCTTAATCCAGCATCCCCTCGAGCGGGGAAGACGGCACGGCGACCTCGCGCTTTGGCATCCGGCCCGCGAGGTAGGCGACCCGGCCCGCCTCGACCGCGAGCCGCATGGCGTGCGCCATGGCCACGGGGTCCCGCGCGGCAGCGAGCGCCGTGTTCATCAGGATGCCGTCCACGCCCTGCTCCATAGTCACGCACGCGTCCGACGCGGTCCCCACGCCCGCGTCCACGACGACCGGCACCTTGAGCCGATGCTTGATCGTGCGGACGCCGTAGGGGTTGAGCAAGCCGAGCCCGCTGCCGATGGGCGAGGCGAGCGGCATCACCGCCGCGCAGCCCGCGTCCTCGAGCCGCAACGCGGTGACGAGGTCCTCGTTCGTGTAGGCGAGTACCTGGAACCCGTCCTTCGCGAGCGTCCGGGCCGCCGCGAGCAGGCCCTGCACGTCGGGAAGCAGCGTCTCCTGGTCGCCGATGACCTCGAGCTTAATGAATTCGTTGAACCCCCCCCCCTCGCGCGCGAGCCGCGCGTAGCGAACGGCGTCTTCCGCAGTGTGGCAGCCCGCGGTGTTGGCGAGCAGGAAGTACTTCTTGGGATCGAGGTGGTACAGGATCCCGGCTTCCCGGGTCCGATCCAGGTCCACGCGCCGGACCGCCACGGTGACGATTTCGGCGCCCGACGCCTCGATCGCCCGGACCATCGTCTCGTTGTCACGGTACTTGCCGGTTCCCACCATGAGACGCGAGTGGAAGGTGCGTCCGCCGATGGTGAACGGCGCATCGCGAATCGTCTCAACGGCCGCCGTCATCCTCAACCCCCTCCGACGAAATGCACCAGCTCGATCGCGTCGCCCGGAGCTACCGTCACGTCGCCGAGCTTCGGGCGGCGCACGATCGCGCGGTTGTGCTCGACGACCACGACGCGCGGATCGAGCTCCAGCGTGCGGAGCAGCTCGAGCAGGGTGGCGCCTCGCGCCACCGCGCGCCGCTCGCCGTTCACCGTGACGTCGATCGTGTCGTTCATCCCCGCAGCTCCTGCAGCATGCGCCGGGCCGCGCCCGCCGGATCGGCCGCGTCCCACAGGGCCCGGATCGCAGCCGCCCCGTACGCACCGGCCGCCCGGAGCCCCGGAATCCGGTCCGGCGTCACCCCGCCGATGGCGATGACGGGAAGCCCGAGCGCTACGATCGCCGCCAGATCCTCCGGCGCGAGCGGCGCGCGGTCCGGGTGCGTGGCCGTCGCGTACACCGGCCCTACTAGAAGATAGTCGGCTCCGGCGGCCTGCGCGGCGCCAGCCTCCTCGAGGTCGTGCACCGACACGCCGATCCACCAGTGGGGGCCGAGCCGGCGCGCGTCCGCCGGCGTGAGCCCGTCCAGTCGGAGCTGCACGCCCTCGGCCCCCCCCTCCACGCCGAGCGCGACGTCGAGGCGGTCGTTGACGAACAGGCGGCTAGGCGGATAGGCGGTTAGGCCGTTAGCGAGCTCGTAATGCTCGAGACCTGAGAGCAGGCGGCCGCGGGCGTGCAGGGCCAGCTCCGCCCCGCCCCCGGCGGCGAGCTCGCGCGCGACGTCGTCCAGGTCCGCGCGCCGCGCGATCCGCTCGTCCGTGATCGCGTGGAGCCGCGGCAGCGGCTCCCGGCTCACGTCAGCCGCTGGCCTTCCCGCGCGCCCCGCCCGCGGATCCAGTCGGCTGCGGGCATGCGCGACCTGCCAGCGGGCTGGACTTCGTCTACAACCACGGCGCCCCGCCCCGTTGTGATCCGTAATCCGTCGTCCGTCGTCCGTATTTCACCGGGTGCGCCGTCGCCCTCCGCGACGCGGGCGCCGAACAGCTTCACCTCGCGTCCCTCGAGCTCGGTCCACGCGCCCGGCTTGGGGTCGAGCCCGCGGATCAGCCGGGCGATCCGCTCGGCGGGCTCGTCCCAGTGAATGCGGGCGGTCTCCCGCGTCAGCTTGGGAGCGTACGTGACGCGGGCCTCGTCCTGGGGTCGGGGCTTGAGCCCGCCGCTGCCCCCGTCCTGGCCGAGCAGTGCCAGCACCTCGACCAGAGCCAGCGCGCCCACTTCCGAGAGGTGCTCCGCCAGCTCACCGGCCGTGACGTCCCCATCGACGTGATGGGGGATCTGGTGCAGGATGGGTCCCGTGTCCATCCCGGCGTCCATCTGCATGATCGTCACGCCCGTCTGCTCGAGCCCGTTGATGATCGCCCACTCGATCGGCGCCGCGCCCCGCAGCTCGGGCAGGAGCGAGGGGTGGACGTTGATCATCCCCTGTCGGGGAATGGCGAGCAGGGGTGGGGCGAGGATGTGGCCGTAGGCGACCACGACGCCGACGTCCGGCACCAGTCCACGGATCCGCTCGAGGAACGCGGGATCCGCGGGGCGCTCCGGCTGCAGCACCGGGACGCCTTCCTCCGCGGCCGCGAGCTTGACGGGTGGTGCGACGGTGGTTGAGCGCGACCGGCCCTGCGGCTTGTCCGGTTGTGTGACGGCGGCGACGACGTCGAAGCCTTCGCCGAGCAGCGCTTCGAGGGAGGGGACCGCGAAGTCCGGCGTCCCGAAGAAGACGACGCGCACTAGAGCTCGCCCGCCGGCTCCGGCGTCACCTCCTTCAGATAGCCGGGCTGGCCCTTGCGGGCTTTCTTCCACTTCGCGAGCAGGAGCCCGCGCTTCACGGCGCTCAGGTGGTCGAGGAACAGCACGCCGTCCAGGTGATCGATTTCGTGCTGCACGGCGCGCGCCTTGAAGCCCGCGACGTCGACGCGGTACGGCCGGCCGTCGCGGTCCAGCGCCTCGAGCGTCACGGCCAGCGGGCGCTCGACCTCTCCGTACATGTCCGGGATCGAGAGGCAGCCCTCTTCGGCGGTCTCCGTCGCGTCGCTCGCCTGCACGATGCGCGGGTTGATGAGGACGAGCGGCGGCGGGTTGTCCTCCCCGACGTCCACCACCGCCACGCGGCGCGGGCTCCCGACCTGGTTCGCGGCGAGGCCGACCCCCTTCGCCGCCCCCATCGTCTCGAACAGGTCGTCGACGAGCTGGCGCACCGCATCGTCCACCGTCGCGACGGGGGCCGCGCGCTGCCGCAGCATCGGGGAGCCGAGCAGGTGGAGCGTCAGGATCGTCACTGGGGCTTGGCCTCGACCTCGCGGTTGAGGATGTTCGTGATGTTCGCCCGCAGCACGATGAAGCGCGACTCGCCGCTCTTCATCGTGACCTCGTCGTCCTTCAGGTGCACGACTTCGCCGACGATGCCGCCCGTCGTGACGACGCGATCGCCCCGCTGCAGCGAGCCGAGCAGCTGGCGGTGCTTCTCCTGCTGCCGGCGTTGCGGGCGGATGAGCATGAAGTAGAAGATCGCGATCAGCGCGCCGATCTGGATGACGAAGACGGCCAGGCCGCCGCCGGCGTTCTGGCCCGACGGGGCGAAGAGCAGGGCGTACAGGTGGTGCGGGCTCATGCGGATCTCGGTTGCAGGTAGCGGCGGCGCCACTGCTCGGCCCATGCGCCGAAGGCGTTCCGCCGGATCGCGGCCCGCATCTCGGCGGCGAGCCGGATCAGATAGCGAACGTTGTGCAGCGACAGCAGCCGCAACCCCAGCAACTCCTCCGCCACGAACAGGTGGCGCAGGTAGCCGCGGGAGAACGTGGTGCAGCTCTCGCAATCGCAGCCTTCGTCGAGCGGCCGCCGGTCCTCGCGGTGCTCGGCGTTCCGGATGTTCACCGGACCGTCGGGCGTGAACGCGGAGCCGTTGCGGCCGTTGCGGGTCGGGGCGACGCAGTCGAACAGATCCACCCCGCGCTCCACCGCCGCCACCAGGTCCTCGGGAAACCCGACGCCCATAAGATAACGCGGCAGCGGACGGGGCAGGCGCGGCTCGAGCGCCTCGAGCATGGCGTGCATCGTGGGCTTCGGCTCCCCGACCGAGAGGCCGCCGATCGCGAGCCCGGTCCAGGAGCCGAGGTCGAGGATGCGTCGCAGGCCTTCGGTGCGGAGCTCGACGTGCGTGCCGCCTTGGAGGATGGGCCAGAGAGTCTGAGACTGCGACGGAAGGACGGAAGGACGGAAAGGGGATGGCGCGCTCGCCGCCGCTTCCCGTGCATCCCCCTTCCGTCTTTCCGTCATTCCGTCGCCTTGCTTCAGCTCATTGTGCCGTCTCGCGCACCGCTCCAACCATCGCAACGTGCGCTCCAGGGCGTCCCGCGCGGTCGGTTCGTCCGCCCCTCCCGGCACCACGTGGTCGAACGCCATCGCGACATCGGCGCCCAGCGTCCACTGGATCTCCGTGGCGCGCTCGGGCGTGAGCGTGCGGCGGCTGCCGTCGACGTGGCTCTGGAACTCGACGCCCGCCTCGTCCACGCGACGGAACCCCTCGAGCGAGAATACCTGGAAGCCTCCCGAGTCGGTGAGCAACGGACGGTCCCAGCCCATGAAGCGGTGCAGCCGCCCGAGCTGCTCCACGACGTGCTCCCCCGGACGCACGTGCAGGTGGTAGGTGTTCGCGAGCACCATGGTTGCGCCGGCGGCGCGGAGGTCGTTGGGCGAGAGGGCGCGCACCGTGCCCTGCGTGCCGACCGGCATGAAGAGCGGCGTCTCGACCGTCCCGTGGGGCAGGGTGAGGGTGCCGGCGCGGGCGGAGCCGGAGGTCGCGTCGAGCGTGAATTCGAACACGCGCGTTATTGCGGATTGCGGATTTCGGATTGCGGAATCGAAGGTCGAGCGTCCAATCCGCAATCCGCAATCCGCAATCCGAAATCAGACGACCGCCATCGCGTCGCCATAACTGTAGAACCGATACCGCCTCTCGATCGCTTCACCGTACGCTCGCATCACCTGCTCGTAGCCGCCGAACGCGCACACCAACATTAGCAGGGTCGAACGCGGCAAGTGGAAATTGGTGAGCAGGCGATCCACGGCGCGGAACGCAAACGGGGGATGGATGAACAGCCGCGTTTGCCCGGCCCCCGGAGTGACGAGCCCGCCCTCGCCCGCGCAGGTCTCCAGGGCGCGCGCGACCGTAGTCCCGACCGCCCAGATGCGCCCTCCCGCCTGCCGTCTCCCGTTGATGGTCGTCGCCGCCCGGTTGCTCACGACATACGCTTCCAAGTCCATCCGGTGGCGCCGCACGTCATCCACCTGCACGGGCTTGAACGTCCCGGGGCCGACGTGGAGATCGAGCTCGGCCACGGCGACGCCCTTCGCGCGGAGCCGCGCCAGCAGCTCAAGCGTGAAGTGCAGCCCCGCGGTGGGCGCGGCGACGCTGCCGTCGTGCGCCGCGTAGACGGTCTGGTAGCGCTCGCGATCGTCGGCGCGCGGGGGCCGGCGGATGTACGGGGGGAGTGGCACCTCCCCGTATTTCGCCAGGGTGCCCCGCGCGTCGAGCGCCCCGACGAAACGCACGCGCCTGAGCCCCCCACCGAGCGGCTCGACGATCTCGACCGTGCTGTCGTCGCCGACGGTCAGGCGTCGTCTCGGCTTGAGCTTGCCCCCCGGATGACCCAGCGCGAGCCAGGTGCCGTCCGGCAGCTCGCGCACCAGCAGCAGCTCGGCGACTCGTCCCGTGTCCCGCTTCCCGTGTAACCGTGCGGGGATCACCCGCGAGACGTTCAGGACCAGGACGTCCTCGGCCGCGACGAGGTCGACGATGTCGGGAAAGCGTGCGTGTCGGATCCCGCCGCTCGCCCGCTCGAGCACCAGCAGGCGACTCGCGGCGCGGTCGGGAAGGGGATCCTGGGCGATGAGCTCGGCTGGCAGGCTGTAGTCGAAGTCTGAGGCGTGGAAGGCCATTGCGGATTTCGGATTGTGGATTGCGGATTGGACGGACGCACTTCGAATCCGCAATCCGAAATCCGCAATCCGCAATTGTGCTAGCCGTCAAACATCGTCGGCTGCTCCGCGCTCCTCGGCGGCGTGAAGCCAAAATGCCTGTACGCGCTGGATGTCGCGCAGCGGCCGCGCGCGGTGCGGGCCAGGAAGCCCTGCTGCATCAGGAACGGCTCGTACACCTCTTCGAGGGTGCCGGGGTCCTCGCCCACGGCGGCGGCGATGGTGGTCAGGCCCACCGGGCCGCCCTCGAACTGCTCGATGATCGTCTTCAGGATCCGTCCGTCCATGTCGTCGAGGCCGAACTCGTCGACGTCAAGTCGCTTCAGCGCTTCGGCCGCGACCGGGGCGGTGATCTTGCCGCCGGCGCGCACCTGCGCGTAGTCGCGCACGCGCTTGAGCAGCCGGTTCGCGACGCGCGGCGTGCCGCGGCTGCGACGCGCGATCTCGGCGATCCCGGCTGCGTCGGCCGGGACGCCGAGGATCCCCGCCGAGCGGCCGAGGATCTGCGCCAGGTCGTCGGGTGGGTAGTACGACAGGCGCTCGACCAGCCCGAAGCGCGCGCGCATGGGCGGCGTGAGCAGGCCGAACCGCGTCGTCGCCCCGATCAGCGTGAAGCGCTCCAGTGCCATCGGGATCGTCTGGGCGTGCACCCCGTCGGCGACGCGCACGTCCACGCGGTACTCCTCCATCGCGGGATAGAGGAACTCCTCCAGCGCGGGGCGCAGGCGGTGCACCTCGTCGATGAAGAGGATGTCCCCCGCTTTGAGCGACGTGAGTAAGCCGACGAGGTCGCCCGGGCGCTCCAGCACCGGGCCGGACGTGGTGCGGATGCCGACGCTCAACTCTTTGGCCATGAGCAGCGCGAGGGTGGTCTTGCCCAGGCCGGGGGGTCCGAAGAACAACGCATGGTCGAGCGGCTCGCGGCGCTGCTTCGCCGCGTCGATGGCGATCTGGAGCGACTCCTTGACCTTCGCCTGGCCGACGAACTCGTCGAGCCGGGACGGGCGCAGCGCCGCGTCGGCGCTGCGCTCGTCGGGCAAGGCCTCGGGCGTCGTGATTTGCGCCCGGGCGGGCGTCATGCGGCTTTCTTCCCCAGCGGCCGCGCGCGCCAGCGCACCGGACGCGCGTCCGCCTCGAGCGCGTGGCGCGTATGGCAGGTGACGCACTCGTCGGTCGCCTGCGTCGCGCCGTCGGGCACGAGGACCCGGTTGGTCGAGCCGCAGCGCGTACAAATCCACTCCGCCGTGGTCATGGTCATCCGTGGGTGAGAAGTTGCAAGGCCCGGCGCACCAGGCTCTCGGTGTCGCCGCCGTCCGCCGCTAGGGCCTGGCGTAGCGCCCGATCGGCCTCGGCGGTGCCGTAGCCGAGCCGCTCGAGCGCCTGCAGCGCCGCCGCCGCGGCGCCCCCCCCCCCCCCCCCCCCCCCCCCCCCCCCC